>Ga0209092_10001526_pt1 | contig 22399 bp, 24 predicted proteins | sample FraStrMetagenome_FD_187446 | JGI IMG/M metagenome (GOLD analysis project Ga0209092, IMG submission 187446) | Marine eukaryotic phytoplankton communities from Arctic Ocean - Fram Strait ARC3M Metagenome (SPAdes) (version 2) | ecosystem: Environmental > Aquatic > Marine > Oceanic | place: Fram... | reverse complement strand
CGCAAACTACACAAGACGCCGCCAAAGTTTATAAAAAACGGGTATTAGAAACTACAGAAGTGGATTTTCTAACAAGTTACTATTCTCAAGATGGAGATAATGCTGCAGTAAGTGGCGGAATAGGTACAGAAGAGTTGACAGATTTTACAGGAACATTTGTGGTTTCAATCCCCTTAAATGATGATGATGTATTAACTATTGATGCGGGCGTCTCTGCATACACTTCAGCATCATCAAGTAATGTTGGGCCTTTTGATGATGGGCCAGCAGACCCATTCCAAGCATCTTCTGGAGCCTCAACTAGCGATCTTTGGGTAAACTTAACTGGAAGTTATAGTCATACCTCTAACGATAGAAATAATATTTGGTCTGCAAACATATCAATTTCATCAGAATACGATTATTTTTCAGCTGGTATTGGAGCTAGTTATTCAAAATTATTTAACGAAAAGAATACAGAATTAAGCATACATGCAAATATATACATCGATACTTGGAATGCCATTTACCCAACCGAATTAAGACCCTTTGGAGAAAATGGCAATGGTTTAAACAATCGTTTGTTTACGCAAAACACTATTACAGGTAATACAAATTATAATCCTAAATTTAATGAATTTCAAGGCGAAGGTCGTAATTCATATTTATTAGGTTTTGGATTCTCTCAAATTCTTCATAAGAACATACAAAGTTCGTTAACACTAGATTTGGTGCAACAACAAGGTTTATTATCTACACCATTTCAAAGAGTGTACTTTGGAGATGTGTTAAATTCATTCATTGATAATTTTCAACTTGCAGATGCTATTGAGCATTTGCCAGATTCAAGATTTAAAGTAGCCGTTGGTGGACGTTTAAACTGGTATATAAATGAAACATTTACTTTAAGAACATTTTACCGATATTATTTTGACGACTGGGGAATTAGCTCATATACTGCCAGTATTGAAGTCCCAATTAAGATAACAGATAAATTTACTTTATATCCGTCTTATAGGCTCTACAACCAAACAACAGCCGATTATTTTAGTCCTTATGAAAAGGCCATATCTACCGATGAATTTTACACCTCAGATTATGACCTTTCAGAATATTCAGCAAACCAATTTGGCTTTGGAGTTTCGTATACAGATATTTTTACTAGCAGCCATATTTGGAAGTTTGGCCTAAAAAGTATCGATCTGAAATTCTATCAATATGACAGAGACACCTCTTTTACTTCTAACATCATTACAGCAGGATTTAAGCTAATAATGGACTAAATGAATGCAATTAATCATATAATGAATTTAGAATAAGGGAAATGATAATTAAAATATGCGCTAAGTATTGACTATTAATTATAGCTTCAAAACTAAATTAGGATCCGGACAATTAGCACTGTAAAATACCAAATCACTCTGAGATGAAACACCTGGATAATCGCCTTTATAATGCTCAATGTCTTTTATAATTTGAAAGTGTAAATGCGGTGCGTAATCACCATTTTCTTCACTCCCGCCTAAAAACCCAATTACTTGACCTTTAAGTATTTGGGTTTCTTTATTTAAATCTTTAATAGATGACTTAGACAAATGCCCGTAAAGCGTAAAAAAAACAATATTATTGATGCAATGTTTCATAACAATAGTAGGTCCGTAGTCACCATAATTTGTGTTGTTCGCAACACTATGAATCACCCCATCAAAAGCGGCCATTACTGGAGTTCTTTCTGCACACCATAAATCAATCCCTAAATGAATATTACGTGAATTTAAAGAACTCGTGTGGTGAAAATAATCACTTCTATCATACAGAGCACGACGCTCCAAATAGCCGCCAAAAGCTATTAATTTATGACGACTTTTTAGGTAAGAGTCCATGTATTTAATCCATAAATCAGAACTTTTTATATCGAATTTTTCCAACTCTTTATTTCCTGCGGACAAGTCAATTGAAATATAAGCAGTGAAATCCAAATTAGGGGCGATCACCCTGGTTGGCGCTTCTGACAACTCCATTAAAAAAGTCTTGAAATCCATTGAAATAAATTTGACCTAAAGATACGTACATTCAAAAAAACAATCTTGGTATAAAAAATTAGATTAAATTAGTGCCAATCTTTTAAATGTGAATAAAAACCAATCAAGTAAAGCAGCACTTCGTGAAAACGAAGGGGTTTCTGAACAAGAATCCACCAATAAGAATGCGATTTCTAACTTAAAAAGAAAACGACAAGAGCAACCCTCTGTCGAAAAATTACTAAACGGAATTTTAAAAAGTAACGCCACCGCATTAAGTCGTGGCATCACATTGATTGAAAGTCAGAATCTTTCGCATAAAACTAAAGCAAATGCCTTAATTGAAAAGTGCCTAGAACACACAAAGCCTTCAATACGAATTGGCATTACTGGGGTGCCAGGCGTTGGAAAAAGTACTTACATCGAGGCCTTGGGTAACCACTTAACCAATCTAGGTCGCAAAGTAGCAGTCTTGGCTGTAGACCCTAGTAGCAGCCTAAGTAAGGGTAGTATTTTAGGCGACAAAACTCGAATGGACACCTTGGTAAGGAACCCAAATGCTTTCATTAGACCCTCAGCAGCAAGAGAATCTCTAGGAGGTGTGGCTCGACACACACGAGAAACAATTACGCTTTGCGAAGCTGCTGGCTATGATGTTATTTTAATTGAAACTGTAGGGGTTGGACAAAGCGAAACAGCCGTACACAGTATGGTTGACTTTTTCTTACTCCTTAAACTTGCTGGCGCAGGCGATGAACTACAAGGTATTAAACGAGGAATCATAGAGATGGCCGATGCTATTATTATTAATAAAGCAGATGGCGCTAATAAAAACGCCGCCAAATTAGCGATGTTAGAATTTAACCGAGCCCTTCACCTCCACCCCGCTAAAGCCTCTAGCTGGATGCCAAAAGTGATGATGTGCAGCGCACTCGAATCCGAAGGAATCGATGAAAGCTGGACATTGATTAAAGACTATGTGAGTCTCACAAAATCAGAAGGGTATTTCAACACAAAACGACAAGAACAAAACATATTTTGGCTAATTCAGTCTATTGAAAATCAACTGAAAGATGAGTTTTTTAAAGATCCAAAAATCACAAAAGAGATGGAGTGTCAAATAGCACTCATTAACTCAAATAAGCGCTCCCCGTTTGCGGCTGCCGAGTACCTACTTAATTTACACAAAACGCGCTCTTAACGCTTCAAAAACTCTATAGGACCCATACCCAGCGAATGCACCAAAGCTAAGGCCACATAAAATATCCAAAGGATAATGCAAGCCTAAATAGATGCGGCTATAGGCCACCACAACACTCCACGCGATTAATAAATAGATTAAGTTTTTGTGTAATGGACGAAGCATTAACCCGACAAAAATAGCCGTTGCCATTGAATTCGAGGAATGGCCCGAAAAGAAACCGTAACCCCAACACTCCCCTTGTCTAATAAACTCCAAGACGCCGTCTTGTGCACAGGGACGAAAGCGTTCAAATGTGAATTTAAATAGGTTGGTAACTTGATCTGTAAACAAGATCATTAGCGCAATTGTAAACACCAAAAGAACCACGCCTTTTTTACTTAACGGCTTACACATAAAATAAAGCAAAACCAGATACATTGGAATAAAGGTGCGCTTATTTGTAACGACCAACCAAAAGCCATCCCATGATGGAGATCCCAAATTATTTAGAAATACTAGAAAGGCCTTATCAAGTTCTATGAGTTGATCTAACATAGTTAATTATCGTAAGTAGAAACTTCTTTATCGTAAAACGCCGTAGCCTCTTTAATTGCTGTCTCTGTTTCTGAAAGTAGCTCTTCTTCATCTTGAGTATCAAAATCCTCTAGCCACTCCACCTCATCTGTTTCTAGATTGATAATGAAACGAGGGAAATCTGTATGAACCACAAAGATAGCATTAGGTAAGTCTGTGTTATCTCCGAGTATGAATTTTGGTAATTCCATAGTTAATTGGTGTTATGAGCTTGAATCAAACGATTCGTTAAATAAATAAATCTAAGATATAAAAAAATAGAGGCCGATGCTAATCCTACTAAAAGCCCCATCCAAATCCCTGTACTGCCATAAGCCGTTTCTTTACCAAGAAAATAACTCGTAGGAAATCCAATCATCCAGTAAGCTATAAAGGTTAACAGTGTTGGCATCTTAACATCTTGCAGCCCTCTAAGGGCTCCTAAGAAAACAACCTGAGCGCTGTCACTAATTTGAAATAAGGCGGCTATCAGCAGTAACTTTGAAGCAATTGCCACTACTTCTTGATTGTCTATATAGTTATTCACATCTTCTAAATCGAGGTAAAGCAATGGGAAAATATCATGAAAAATCAAGAAAAGAAGCGCAAAAACAGAGGCAAACATAATTCCCATCAGAAATATAGACTTAGCAATGCGCTGTAGCTCTACATAATTTTTCAATCCTTTTTGGTTGCCAACACGGATCATGGCTGTGACACTTAGTCCCATTGCAATCATAAAGGTCATTGAAGATAGATTAAGTGCAATTTGGTTTGCTGCTTGTGCATTTTTGCCCAAAAGTCCGCTTAACCATATAGCCGAGGTGAAAATAGCCACTTCAAAAAACATTTGCATAGCACTAGGTAATCCCAAATTAATTATTTTTTTCAGCATGGTACTCTCTAAAACAAATAGCTTTATATGCGTGACAAATGCCATTGCTTTTTTATCATTTTTAAGCAGAACCCAGATAATCAAAATCATAGCAAGCCGCGATACCAAGGTACCAACTCCAGCGCCAACAATTCCCATTTTTGGGAAACCAAATTTTCCAAAAATCAAAACGTAATTAAATCCTACATTAATCAGATTACCTATGATCGTCGCATACATCGCATGTTTGGTCAATGAAAGCCCATCACTAAATTGCTTAAACCCTTGAAATATAATGAGAGGGATTAAAGAAATTGCAATAATATCTAAATAAGGCATTGTTAAAAGCACCACTTCTTCCGGTTGTTCCATCAAATACATAAGCGGCTTGGCCAATAGGATCATTCCATAAAGCAAAAGACTTAAGACGATACACAAAAACAAGCCATGTTTGAAAGCAGATTTTCCTTTTTTGAAGTTATTTTCAGAATCTGCTTCCGCAACCAACGGAGTGATGGCTGTGGAAAACCCAATCCCTAAGGACATGGCTACAAAGAAAAAACTATTACCAAGAGATACGGCCGCTAATTCTGCAGACCCTAATTGCCCCACCATAATATTGTCCACTAAGCCCACGAAAGTATGGCCCAACATCCCCATGATCACAGGAGCTGATAACTTCCAATTGTAGCGAAATTCTTTTGTTAGGTGTGCAAGCATTTTTAAAATACAGTGTTAAAAAAAGCAGCTAACAGCTGCTTTTATCTATTCTTCTTCTTCCGAAACTGGTGTTTCGGTTTTAAAATCAAGGAGCTTGTGTTGATTTAATAAATTATACCAATTCAATATTTTTTTAATATCACTGGCATACACCCGATCCTCGTCGTAATCGGGTAATACAGAAAAGAAATAGGCTTCCAAATCGTCTTTGGAGGCTTTTGGGCTTGTGCTTGTTTGCGCCCCATTTTCCTTCTCAAATATCTTAGAGAAAACAGTCTTTAAAGGGACTTCTTCACTAAGGGTGTATATCGCAATTTCACTCAGGAGACTTACATTGCTGCTAATACTTACTGAAATACGTTTTTGATCTAATAAAGATTCTGCGATAAAGCCGCCACGGGATTGTGTAATTAATTTGAATAAGCCAGGTTTTTTTGAAATGGCTAAAATTTTATCTAATTCCATCGATTAAATTATATTATTGATTTAAGATCTTTTTTTTGACATATTTGGAAAACGCATTCGGTAATCGACACTTGTTTTTCCTTTGGAAATATTACTCAATTTACCTTTAAGAAGGCGCTTTTTAAGAGAGGATACTTTATCCGTAAACAAAACACCTTCAATATGATCGTATTCATGCTGAATCACTCTAGCAATTAAGCCATCAAATGTTTCAGTATGATTTTTAAAATTTTCGTCTTGATATTCTACTTTTATAACGGGCTTTCGCAATACTTCTTCACGAACATTTGGAATGCTTAAACAGCCTTCATTGAAGGACCACTCCTCGCCTATTTCTTCAATAATTTTGGCGTTGATAAATGTTCTTTTAAAGCCTTTTAACTTCTCTTGCTCTTCTACAGAATACTCCTCGTCGTCTGCAAAAGGCGATGTATCTACAAGAAACAAACGAATTGAAAGTCCAACTTGAGGAGCTGCTAACCCTACGCCATGAGCACCATACATAGACTCATACATATTGGCTATGGTTTCTTCTAACTTTGGAGTGTCATTAGAGATCTCAGAAGCTCTTTTTTTAAGAACAGGATCTCCATAGGCTACAATTGGTAAAATCATATTTTAGTTATAAGGGGTTAAAAATACAATTCTTTGGTTTTATAAAATAATACTTCTAGAATTATTTATTATGAAGATAGGATTGGAGGATAAGTGTCGCACTAATTTCATCAACGAGAGCCTTATTTTTTCGTTGTTTCTTATTAAGACCGCTGTCAATCATTGTTTGAAAAGCCATTTTTGAAGTAAAGCGCTCATCGACTCTTTGTATGGGCATATCTGGAAATTCTTTCGCTAATATTTTAATAAATTTCAAAATCAGCGGTTCACTTTCTGAAAGTTCATTATTCATTTGTTTTGGCAATCCAATAAGAATTAGATCCACCGTTTCTTTAGCAGTATACGATTTTAAAAAATCCATTAGAGTTTTGGTGTCTACAGTCGTTAACCCCGATGCTATAATTTGCATTTCATCAGTAACGGCTATCCCCGTGCGTTTACTTCCATAATCAATTGCCAAAAGACGTCCCATAGGGGTCAAAAATAAGAATTTAAAACGGATTTGCCTACCGATAAAAGTGAGTACCTTGAGAGGTATTAAATCCTAATTAATTTATATTATTTTCTTATTAGGGTTATATTTGTAAAAAAATAAACAATGACTAACTTAAGAACACTTATTGAAACTGCTTGGGAAAACAGAGCTCTTCTTCAAGAAAACACAACGAAAGAGGCTATTAGAACTATTGTAGACCTCTTAGATAAAGGAGAACTTAGAGTTGCAGAACCAACAGCAGAAGGATGGCAAGTCAATGAGTGGGTTAAAAAAGCAGTGGTGATGTACTTTCCAATCCAAACCATGGAAACGATAGAGGTTGGTCCTTTTGAGTTTCATGATAAAATTCCTTTAAAAACAGGTTATGCCGAAAAAGGAATACGAGTGGTACCTCATGCAGTAGCGCGCCATGGTGCCTACATTTCTAAAGGAACCATCTTAATGCCTAGTTATGTAAACATCGGTGCCTATGTAGATGAAGGTACGATGGTTGACACATGGGCTACTGTAGGAAGTTGCGCACAAATTGGAAAAAACGTACACCTTTCTGGAGGCGTTGGTATTGGAGGTGTTTTAGAACCCTTACAAGCAGCCCCCGTTATTATTGAAGACAATGCCTTTATTGGCTCACGTTGTATCGTAGTGGAAGGCGTTCGTGTGGAAACAGAAGCCGTATTAGGCGCCGGAGTGGTACTTACAATGAGTACCAAAATAATAGATATTACTGGAGATGAACCAAAAGAGTTTAAAGGTCTCGTACCGGCACGTTCTGTAGTCATTCCTGGTAGCTATGCTAAAGAATTTCCCTCTGGAACTTTTAACGTCCCTTGTGCACTAATCATCGGAAAACGTAAAGAAAGCACCAATAAAAAGACCTCATTAAACGATGCTCTAAGAACGCATAACGTAGCGGTTTAAACACATGTTTATTTACCTCCAAAATTTAAAGACCTTAGCAAAACGTATTTTATACGTGACTTTGTTTTACAGTATCTGTAGAATCCTATTTGTGTTTTTTCAGTATGATACCTTTGAAGAAATTAATTTATTCTTTTAAAAACTATTTTTCGACCACTTCTTCGCAGTTTTTTTGAATTAATTTTCTTCTGAAATTGACGACTGTACTTAAGCATCAGTTCGTATGTTTTTTTTGATGGTGTATTTGGAGCGCATAAAAACGCATATTCTGTTGACATAATTTTAATCATCGATTTAGATAACCAAAGGCGTCTAAAATTATACATCCTTTTTTTGAAATTCATCGATTCAAATCGCATGCGATTTAGATCAATTAAATAAAAGTTATAATGCCCAGCGTCCACTTTAATTATCAAGGTGTTTCCTGGAGAATGATCTAAAAAATTGACATCATTTTCGTGTAGTTTAAAGGTAAATTTTGAAAATTGTTTTAGAATTTCATTTCTGTCAGGGTAGTTTAAATCATGTATCAATACTCTGAAATCTAAATCGAAATCAACATGATTACTGATGTAATAACTTTGCTTAAGACCGAGCCAGGAAGTTGTTTCAAAATACGCAATTGGAGATGGAGTTAAAATTGTTTTTTGAATTAAAACATTAGCGTACTCATAAGATCTTCTCGCTTTTGATTTTCGGATATATTTATACACCATTGCGTTAAAAAGTGATGGTGTTTTAAATTGTTTAATGTTAAGGTTTAACCCATCTATCTTTAATGATTTAATTGTATTTCGCTCACCTTTTAGAACAGTCGTTCCAGATGAATTAAAATTAAAAATAGCTTTTTCAATGGCATCAGAATGAGATGAGAATTTTGGATGTATAACAAGTTTTTTCATGTAAACTTTTAGAAGCTTTAAAAAAGTAATATCTTGCTAAGATAGACTATACTAAGCCATGAAAAAAATACTAGTAATCCAAAATAAGCGAATCGGAGATGTCCTGATAGCGTCATTGATTGCGACTAATATTAAAAAAACAATCCCAAATTCACGTGTAGATTACATGGTTTATGATTATACTTCAGGAGTGATAGAAAATAATCCAGCAGTAGATCGAATTATTCAATTGAATGAAAAAAAATTGAAAAAAATCCCAACTCTTATAAAAACAATATGCGAAGTCCGACAAGCGCAATATGATATTATTTTTGATCCATATGCGAAATTTCAAAGTAGGGTTATCTCATTGTTTTCAAAAGCTACAATTCGTGTAGGATATAAAAAAACCGATAAAAATCCTGTTTTAAATTTTTACACACATAATGTGTCGTTCTTAAAGATCAAAACAAAACCCTGTGGTAAATCTATTGAAGACAGAGTTCATTTAGTAAACTCTGTATTTCCATTGGAAGCACCTGATTATACGCCGAAAATACATTTAACAGCGACCGAAAAGCAATATTCAAAATTAAAAAACTACAACAAGCCTGTTGTGATGTTTGGGGTCTTGGGAAGTACCCCTCAAAAATCAATGCCTTACGAATATATTATTACTCTGATAGATTATGTCACTACCAATTTTGATGTTAATATATTATTTAATTATGCGCCTAACCAAAAATTAGAGGCTACAAAAATATATAACAAGTGTAAGGATCATGACGCCATTATTTTTGACGTATATGAAGCAAGTATAAGGGGTTTTATTTCATTGATGAATCAATGTCAATTATTAATTGCAAATGAAGGTGGCATTGTTCATATTGCAAAAGCTCTTAACAAACCAACCTTCACTATTTTTTCTCCTTACGTTATAAAATCACATTGGGCCAGTTTTGAAGACGGAAAACTTCACACTTCCGTACATTTGCTTGACGAAAAACCAAATTTATTTTCCAGTTCAAAAGAGGAGCGTAAAAAAATCGAAGAAGACCCTTCGTTTTTATATAATCAACTAACCCCTGAAATAATTCTTAAAGAATTAACTCCGTTTTTAAAGCATCACATTAGATGAATAAACTAAGTTATTTAGATAAGTTTAATATTTGGCGACGAAAATTACGTTGGAACAGACAGTACAAAAAAGGGCGTTGGGATTATTTAAAAGATGATAAGGAAGCTCATCGTTATGCTAAAATAATTGAATTAATAAAATACCATTCTAAGAAAAAACCAAGTATCCTAGATTTAGGATCAGGTGAAGGTGTGTTAAGAATACGTTTAGACACTGAAAATATTGGTTATTTTTTAGGAATTGACTTTTCTAAATTTTCTATAGAAACTGCAAATAAATACAATTTCAAAAACACAGATTTTCATGTTGGAGACCTCCATTATTACAAACCACCTCAAGAATTTGACGTTATTGTTTTCAATGAAGCTTTTTACTATATCAATGACACTGTTAAAGCCCGAGTATTAAATAGAGTTTTAGGGAAACTAAAAAAAGGTGGCATCTTAATTAACTCCATTTTTAGGGAAGGTTCCGGATGTTGGGAATACTTTGATATTCCTGAATTGGAACAGCTAGATTTTTGTAAAGTAAATTCCAATGAAGGAACTGTTTATTGGAAATTAGGAGTTTATAGAAAAAACTAAGCTTTTAATTTACTTGATTTTTTTAATACCGAAATCAGTCCAAGTCCTCTTTTCTGACTTAACTATTCTCCGTATTTCTAAATTCCTTTCTAAAGATTCTTTTGTTTTATATCCTCTCGGATGATCGAGATGTAAACAAATTGCTTGGTGTCTAATTTGTTTTGGACGAATTTTAAAATTAACTAATCGCTCTCCTATTTCACGATCTGGCCCACCATATTTCATACGCTCATCATAGCCATTAATAGCCAATAAGTCACTTTTCCAAGCGGAAGAATTACAGTTATTAAATGTAGCTCCTGTTGGAGTTAAAAAATCTAAAACATTTGACAGCATAGTGCCCGCAGAAATTTTTAAACCTTGTTTAAAGCCTAAGTTCCCCTTCTTACTTAACCACTTTTTGTCAAAGCATAACGCATTCGCAATATTATCTTGAGTAATTTTCGTACTTAGTTTTAAATTGAGCTTACAATATCCCCCAGAAAGGAAATAACCCTTTTCAGCATATTTTGCATGAACAGCAACAAAATCACATCTGGGAATACAATCTCCATCTGTAAATAATATGTAGTCATGATTGGCTTTAGTGATCGCAATATTTAATATACGTTGTCTACGATAGCCTTTATCTTCGTGCCAAATGTGACGCAACGTTACTGGGTAATCTAATTTAAAACTGTCAATTAAGTCCTTTGTTGTTTCTTTTGACCCGTCGTCAACAACAATAACTTCAAAAAAATCATAAGTTTGATGCTTATAGCCTTCTAACACTTTACGAAGCCAATCTTCGGAATTGTAAGTGCTAACGATCACCGTTATGTATAAGTTTTTCATAAATCAAATATATAATGCAAACTTAAACATATAAATTCATTAATTCAATAAAATTCAGAAAGTGAGTATAAACAAAACAAAATGGAAACAAATTTAGTAAATTTGCTTTTTAGATTTAAATGAAAAGACTAACTGTAATCATACCTACTTTCAACGAAGAGGCCTACCTCGAAAGAGCTTTATACTCTATAAATTTTGCAGATGAAATCATTGTTGTAGATTCTTTTAGCACTGATAAAACAGAAGAAATAGCTAGGGCACACGAGTGTAAGTTTATTCAACGTAAGTTTGATAATTTCTCGAACCAAAAGAACTTTGCTTTAAAATCTGCATCTTCAGAATGGGTGCTTTTTTTAGATGCAGACGAGCGAATTAGTTATCCTCTACGGCAGGAAATACTATTAGCGATAGAGAATTCAAAATACCAGGGCTACAAGCTAAGCTTTCCTCATTTTTTCATGAATCGATTTTTACACAGTCAAAGTAGTTCCGTGACCCGATTGGTTATTCGTGAAAAATGTCGTTTTGAAGGAAATGTCCATGAAAAACTAATCGTAGAAGGCACAATAAGTAATTTAAAAAATCCAGTATTACATTATACTTATAAAGGTCTTGAACATTACATAAAAAAGAAAGATAATTACGCTTGGTTTCAAGCTGAACAACGTTTACAAAAAGGCAAAGAATTGTCTCTTTTTCAATTAATATTTAAGCCATCCTATCGATTTTTTAATAGTTATTTCTTAAGAGGTGGCTGGAGAGATGGGGTCCCTGCCTTAGCAATTGCTGGGGTGAACGCTTATGGGGTGTTTTCAAGATATGCAAAACTAATGCTGCTTAAAAAAGGATTAAAATAAAGACAACTTTCCTAGTTTTAATTTTAATTTGAATTTCAACAAGCTATCTTCTCCCTTAATATCCAATCGATTTAACTCATGGTTATTCTTAAAAGGCAGTAGATTCAATCGATTACCTATACGTAAGCCAAAAGCTACATCCTGGACTAATAGTTCATTGATAAACACAGATTTAAAGGGTTCGTTTCGAGGAAATTTACCATAAGGATACGCCAAAACATTACAAATATTTAAGTCATGTTTAGAAATAAAATCTTTACATTTTTTAAAATCTTGTTTAATAGATTCTAAAGATAATGAATCATATGGACGGTGCTCAAAAGAGTGTAATCCAAGTTCTACAATTTTCGGATCCATAGCCTTTAACTGCGAAACACTCATTAAAGAAGCTGAGCCGTCATTCCAAGAGTCAACCCCACCAACATACGCTAGAGGTGCGTAGAAACAGGCTTTCAAGTTGTATTTCTCAAGAAGAGGATAAGCTAATTCATACTGATTTAGATATACATCATCAAAAGTGATAATAATTGGTTTTTTTGGAAAGTCATCAACATGTTTAAACCTTTGAATATCACTAAAATGTAACGTTGTGTAACCTTTTGAAACTAAATATTTAAACTGCGCTTCCAATTTATCACACCCCAATAAGAGGCCGATGCTAGAAGTAGGATCCTTACAAATATTATGATACATTAAAATTGGTAAACGCGACATCGATTCTATAGCTTATATTCAATGTAAAATTATTACTTTTGTGTGTGACTACACAATTATTTTAAAATATTTAAATTTCATGGTTAGTGCTATTGTTTTTTCATTTAACGACCACAAGTACATAAAAGACTGCATTTCAAGCTTATCGTTTGTTAATGAAGTAATTGTAATAGGAAAAATAAAACAATCAGTACTATCAGAAATACAATGTCCGTTTCCTGTAAGATATATTGAATCTGAGTTCACTGGTTTTCATCAACTAACAAAGGAAGCTATCAAAAACGTTTCCTATAAATGGATTGTAGCCATAGAAGCCAACCACTGTATTTCAAAGCAGTTGTCACAAGAAATTATTAAAATTGTATCAGACGAAAAATCATCTGGAATTTACAATGTTAAAACGCGCTTCAATTTCATGGGAAAGTCAATGCAGTATTCAGGATACAGAACATCAAGCAGTCCTTTATTATGGCAACTAACAGCAAACGACAAGACAACACCATCTAAAGCATTAAAAAACCTTATTGATGAAATCTATTTAGATTTTGATAGTTATAATGGTCGATTGACCGAAAAGGCAAAACAAAGAGCTCGTGAATTATTTATAAATCAAAAACGGCCGTTTTTTTTATATTTTTTCTTAAAACCCTTTTGTAAACTAATAATTAATTATGTTTTTAAACTTGGTTTATTGGATGGAAAAGAAGGCTTTGTATTTGCCTATATAAAAGCTTTTGAAGAATTTAAAACCTATTTATTTCTTTGGCTAATGTATCGAAATTTAGAATAACTATGATAAAAGTTTGAGGGGTTATTATCGCCTATAATTAAGAGTGTTTATAAGAATGTCATACATCTTGAGTAGGTGATGTCGATAAAATTGTGAAAGTAGCCTTAGGTACTACCGGCACGGGCCACAGGAAAACAAAACATTTAAAGAACTAAAAGTTAAGAGGACATTATTCGACTCCAAAACGTCTTTACTTTTGGCTTTTCAAATCCATGACAACCAAACGGCAGTTTATTGTTATTTATCTTGAGAGCTAAATCTGGTTTTCGGTCAAAAGCAAATCGCAACCCTTCCTTATAATCGGGAATTAAAAAACTAGGGTCCTGCTCAGGAATAGAAGACCAAAATACATCTTCCATAATTCTAAAATCGTCTTTTGAACGACTTAAGTTTTGCTCTATAACAGATTTCATTTTTTTTGAATTAGCTATGTGTGAACTCACTTTTCTTAACGAAAAACCACCATTACCAACTTTATAAAATATTTTTGAACGTTCTTTCTTTTTCTTAGAATCAAATAGTGATAAAAGTTTTTTAATTCCTTTATCAGGTGATGCTATCCAGGGTGCTCCAATGTAATCGTAGTCTTTAGAACACCAATACAATAATTCATCTTTAAAAACATAAGCATCTAATTGATAAATCAAAATATATTTAGAATGTACAAATCGCTCATAAAAGCTGTCTGTTAACATCAAACGATTATACCCAAAAACACTTTTAAAATAATGATCGGGAAATTTTTCGGAAGAAATACGCCCCTCAAAGTTTATGGAAGATGCATCCAAAGATTCTGGTTGAACAAAAACAATCGAATGATGGCCTAATATCTTAACACATTGATTTAAAGATTTAATTTCAAAATCTAATAACTCTGTTTTATATATAGGAATTACTATTTTAACCATTTGTTTAGTCATGAAAAGTGTTGTGTTTTTGTTTAATGAAAACTATTGAATTTTATATAATTTAGCATATTTTGGAACTAAGTTGTCTTTCTTAATGTAAGCATTAATATAAATAATATGATATTCTTTTTTCATTATTAAATTTCTTTCAAATCCACAAAAAAGTTAATAAAATCAAACATATAAATTATATTACTTTGAGTTAATGCATCTACATCATATTCTGGTAATACTCCTATTGAGACTGGTATATCCTAAAAAACAGTCCCAAAACCGAAATTATTTTTTGAAAAATCTTTTAGTTCAGAAGTATACAAATAAAGAAAAAAAACAACACCTTCATTAAATAGGATTAAAGGGTAAAGCCATCATCAATAATAATATTTTGCCCATTTAAATTTTTACTAAGATCAGATAATAAATAAATTAATGTCCCTTTCAAGTCAGATTTATCCAACATACCTTTGTTAATACAATGATTTTTATAGGATTTAACAAAACTTTCTGGCTGCGAGTTATATATACCGCCAGGACTGAGAGAATTTACTCTTATATTCATTCCTTTAAAGTATTTAGCCATATATTTTGTTAAATGTATCAAACCAGACTTAATAACAGAATACTCAACTGGAGTTGTCATATTTGTATTTTCATATACTTCAAATTTGGGAGCTATTACTCCGTAGATTGACGATATATTAATAATATTCCCATAGCCTTGGTTTTTAAAAAAAAAGGCGAATTTTTGAGATGTTAAAAAATACCCACCCAAGTTAATTGATATATTTTCGGAAAAATCCTCATAACTAACCTCAAAAAAATGTTTTCCATAATTTTTATTTCTTGGGTAAGCATTATTTACTAGAGCATCTATTTTAGAATAATTATTTTTCACAAAAGATATACACTTAATTATAGATTTTGATGAGGTAATATCCAATTTTACAAAATCAACATTAGTAGTATTTAATTCTAATGAAATTTCATTCTTAACACTTAATCCCAAACTTTCGTTAATATCAGCTATTATAGCAATTCCATTATTTTCAATAACTGCCCTAATGAATTCCTGACCGATTAGACCAGCTCCGCCAGTAACTAAGACTACTTTATCTTTTAACATATTAATTTAATCTTTTGAAACCTGATTGACATACTTCTGAAAACAAATGATTATCGACTGAATCAATATCTTTTTCAAATTGTCCGATTTTTTTAAAAACTTCAGAAAGGGATTCAAAATAATGATTTACTATTTTTTCAGAGTGCTTGGTTGAAGAATAAATTACATTAGAAGCTATGAATCCCTTATTTAACATTTCTTGAGTAATATACGTTTTATATTTTAACCAATTGTCGGACTTAATTACAAAAGTTGCTAAAGCGTCCATTCCTGTAATTTCTATATTAATACTATTTTCTGAGGCTAACTTTTGCCAATTCTTTTTTATAGTTTGACCTGTTGATGTTATAATTTCCCAAGAATTTAATCTTTCCATTTCATTAAGTGTAGCTATTCCTGCTGTTGGGCCAATCCTTTCTGTCCAGAACGTGCTACTTATAAAAGTATCTTGAGCACTTTGCATGATTTCTTCTTTACCAATAACTGCAGTGATAGCATAACCATTTCCGAGTGCCTTTCCAAACATACATAAGTCAGGTGTAACGTTATATTTTTTGTGAACCCCTCCAAAAGTTTCTCTAAAACCCGATGTACATTCATCAAAAATTAGTACAATACTATTGTCGGTACAAAGTTTTCTAACCTCCTCTAAAAACCCTTCTTTAGGTTCGGCACTTCGAACAACTTCCATTTTAACAGCAGCCAAATCTGGATTTTCTTTAATTATTATTTTTAATGCATCTATATCATTATAATTGAATGGAAATACAGTGTTAGCAAGTGCCTTAGGAACACCTGTTGCATTAAGACCATCTAGCAAATGATTATTTAAACTATCATTACTAGACAGATTTGCAGAAATATACCAATCATGCCAACCATGATAGCCACAAACTGCTATTTTATCTCTTCCGGTTGCAGCTCTTGCAATTCTAATAGAAATAGCATTAGCTTCTCCACCTGTTCTTGCAAATCTGACCATATCTGCCCAGTTATGAAGATTAATTAGTTTTTCAGCTAACTCAACTTCTTCAGGGCAATTCAAAGTTGACATATTACCATTTTTAACAGCTGATACTACTTTTTTATCGATAGCATTGTTAGAATATCCAAGTGAATTTGTACCTACACTCATGAATGACATGTCTGTATACTTATTGTTATCTAAATCCCATATATAACAATCCTTAGCTTTGCTGTAATAAGATGGCCAGTTATTTGGTAGAAATAATTCGGGTCTTTTTGACAGTAGATGATTTCCTCCTGGAATTATTTTTTTTGCTTTTTTGTATAAATTTTGACCTGTGTTTTTAATCATTTAATTTGTTTTTAAAGATGAATTCTGCAAAATTCCAATCTATGGGCTCATCAATTTCAATTCCTGATATCTCATCAACTTCGTAAGCTAAAGTTTTTTTGTTATAGAAAGATTTATAACTAATGAATGAATCCCATCTGCTTATATAAAACCCTCCGGAAGGAGTAATCTCTTTATCAAAAGATTGCCTTGTAAATTTTTTTAAATTATCTAAATTCACAGATAATTCTGTTAGATATTTTGACTTTTTTTGAATAAATATTTTGTTCGGTCTACTTTCTTTAACTGCTACAATACCTGTAGCATCTTCGTCATTCTGCAGTAAATTCAATGCAGCATCTAAATCTTCGGTTTTAATGAAAGGAGATGTAGGTTCTAATAAGCCAATAAAGTCATATTCTTTACCTTTATTTTTTGCATGATTCATTGCATGTAAAACTACATCTATTGATGATGAATTATCATTAGATAATTCATCTGGCCTTAAGAATGGGGCTTCAGCACCATAATTTTTAGCAATTAATGCATAATCTTTAGAATCTGTACTAATCCATAAATCATGTTTAAATTTAGATTTAAGAACTGATTTAATTCTGAAAGAGAGTAAAGGATGATCTCCTAATAATTTTATATTTTTATTCGGGATGGATTTAGACCCACTTCTTGCAGCTAACAACCATAATATTTCCTTTTTCATATTAAAATTGTATGTTTTTTATATCTTTTTGAGCCTTTTCAAAATCATCTGTTTTGCCAACATCTAACCAATAATCAAAAAATTCATAAGAAATTACTTTTTTATCATTTTTAATTAATACCTCAACAAGATCTGTAGCATCAAAATGTGAATCTTTAGGAATATAATCTAATAGTTCTCTTTTAATTAAATAAATACCCGCATTTGAAAAATATGTGTATGTTGGTTTTTCTTTAAAGCCCTTTACATAATTATCTTTAGTTTCCAAAACAGCATAAGGAATGGTGACTTTATAAGGGATACTAACAATTGATAAATCAGCATCTTTTTCCAAAAAATCCAAATAAAAAGATTCATAATTTAGATTGGTTAGTATATCAGAATTAGTTATTAAAACATGATTGTTTATAAAATTAGTAATTTTAGAAACCGCACCAATTGTACCTTTAGGGGTGTCTTCCCACACATATTGTATTGACTGATTTTCATTGTTTCCATTTCCTAATTTATTTTTAATTTGGTCACCTAAATATCTTACAGAAACCCAAAAATTAGTGATTCCATATTTATACAACCTTTCTATGTTATGCTCAATAATAGCTTTATCACCCACTTTAAGTAACGGTTTTGGTGTGTTTAATGTAAGAGGATGTAGACGAGTGCCCTTACCTCCTGCCATTATAACAACATCAATTGGTATACATGAATTAGTATTGTTGAAATTAATAACCCTAATAAGTTTATTATTAATATCTAAAACAGGTAAGATCTTGATTTTTGCATTTCTCCATTCGATAATTTTATAAATATCTATGGAATGTTCTTTAATGAATTTAGGCTGTTTTTGAATTATATCAATAATATTATTGTTTATATCAAATCCTTTTAATAATCCACGACGAACATCACCATCTGTTAATGCTCCAATTAGCTTATATTGGGAATCAACAGCGAACAAAACTGCATTACTTCCTAAGTAATCTAATTTTAAAAGTGCATCATTGATAGAACTATTATCACTTATTACATGGTTTTCTAGATTAATCATTGTTCTTAATAATTTTAATTATGTTGTCAACAGAATGTGGTTTGTAGTAAATATTTTCTCCTTCAAAAAAAGGTGTCTTTAAACAACTTATAGTGTTGTTAATTATGCTTTTTGAATCAAAAGTTGTGTTTATCAAATTTTCGCTGTGGATACGTCCTAATTGTCTTTTCCCAACATTAATAACATACTTATTAAATGAAGCTGCTTCAATAATTCCACTTGAAGTATTCCCAATTAATATTGATGAATAATGCATTGCATTGAAATAATTAATCTTTCCGAAATTTTCAACTAATAAAACAGATTCTGGATTTTTAGTTTTCAAAATATGAAGTTCTTTTCTATAGACACTTCCTAATGTATCTGCATTAGGCATAGTAATAACTAAGTTAATTTTATCAGAAATAGTTGTTAAAGCTTTACTCATTTCTTTAGCAAAATTAAAATTTACTTTTGATGAGACTGTTTCAGGGTGAAAAGTTACCAAAGCATAAGGTTTATTGACTATTTTAAAATGATTGTAAAATGTAAGTTTATTAATTGGTTTAAAATTTTTTATACCATTTAAACTTAAAGATCCAATATTAAAAATTCTATTCGAATTACCAATAAGCTGCTCAACTTTTAATAAATGCATAGATGTACTAACAAAATGACTATGAGAAGCTATTGTAATTTGATGTCTGTAAATATTGTCAATTGCTCCTAGAGTAGTTTCCCCACCATGAATATGAGCAAATTTGATCCCAAAAGGAATGCTTGCTTGAACAGCTGCGCTCATTTCAAAACGGTCACCCAAACAAAAGACTAGATCAAATTTTTGAACAGACCAGAAATCAGAGAATTTAAGAAAAGTATTCCCATAAGAAATGGCGATACCTTTTTCATTATCATCTTCAACTAAAGAAGTAATTTGATGAATAGTATCATACTTATCTTTTGCAATATCTAAAAGAGTGAATCCATGTTTTTTAGAAAGGTGAGTGCCAAATGCTATGATCTCTAAATTAAAAAAAAAATCTTTCTTTAATTCTCGAAGTAAAGGCAAGTAGATTCCATAATCTGCTCTTGAACTAGTTAAAATTCCTATTTTCATAACATGTCTTCCCATTTTAATTTAGAAAATTTTTTACAATCAGTATTAACTTTCTTGCCTATAATTTTTTTCCAATTCATAGGTGAAATTCCATCTCCTGGACGAAGAGAAATTATATCTTTTTCTGTTATAATACTACCTGATTTTATCTCTCTACAAAAATGTATACTCTTTCGTGCAATATGTATATTTTTTATTTCACTTAAAGAAGCCTCTTTTACTCCATTTCCTGAAATTGCTTTTTCAATATTCCTAATAGACTTGACCATCTCTTTGAGTTCATTTGGTTCTAGTGAAGCCTTATGATCAGGCCCTTTTAAGTTTCTATCAAGAGTGAAATGCTTTTCTATTACTTTAGCGCCTAATGCAACAGCAGCAATTGGTATTTCAATACCCAATGTGTGATCTGAATAACCTATGGAAATACCTAGTTTATCTTTAATTGTTAACATAGCTTTTAAATTAACATCTGACATTGGAGTTGGATATTCCGTATTGCAATGTAAAATTGTTATCTGATTTTTTTTTGTTCCAAATGAAGTTAAAACATTAACAGAATCTTGTATTTCTTCTAAATTTGCCATTCCTGTAGATAAAATAACTGGTAGCCCTGTATTAGCAACAGCTTTAAGGTAAGGATAATTAGTTAATTCCCCGCTAGGAACTTTAAACATCTTGAAATTCAAAGAAGACAAATATAAAACACCTTCTTCATCAAATGCAGTTGAAAAAAAATTAATGTTTTTTGAATTACAATATGAAATTAATTCCTTGTGATCACTGTCACTAAGTTCTAATTTTTTTAACATATTTAATTGTGAATCTTCTTTACTGGCAGTGTTCTCAATTTGATAATTAGCTTTTTTGGCAGATGGACTTACCAATCTATCCGCTTTAAATGTTTGAAACTTTACATAGTCAACACCTGCTTCAGCTGCTACATCAATTAATTTTTTAGCTATATTAATATCTCCATTGTGATTAACTCCTGCTTCTGCTATTATAATAGTTTTATTCATTATCTAATAAATTTTCCAGCACTAATAATACTATTATCATTAATCGTAATATTATTTGAGATAGTGGCATTACTTCCAATAAATGAACCTTTACCAATTGAACTTTCTCCATTTACAACAGCACATGTAGATATATGACAAAAATCACCAATTATAACTCCATGCTCTATGTTAGACATAGTGTTTATAATACAATTCTTACCTATTTTAGAATTAGCATTTACGACGGCATGATTCATTATAATACTCCCTTCTTTTACATGAGCGTGTTTGGATACGTAAGCTATAGTAGATATGACTGTTGCTAATTTAGCATTATTTTCTGCTAGAATTTTTGCTATATTTTGTCTAGTAGAATAGCTTTTAATTTGTCCAACTGTAATTAAAAAATACGTATTTTCACTTACTAACTCGGAAATCAAATCGTCTCCTCCTAAAACTCTATGGCCCAATAAATCATTTTCTTTAATATTTGAATCTAATATCCCAAGAATATTAAATTCATTGCCGTTTTCAATAACATCTATTACTGATAAGCAATGACCTCCGCCTCCTATTAACACTAAATTTGGTTTTATTTTAATCATAATATTACACTACTAGGTATGTTTACTATTCTTTCTTCTAAAAACTTTGTGTTAAATAATTGATCCTTTTGACAATCTTTATACATTGGGAGTAAATCCATTGATTTCCAAATAGGTCTAGTCATAATATTATTGGAATTAGTTGATTTCAAAAACAAATCTCTTTCTTTTAAGTTCTCAAGCTCCACACACATTAACCAATAATTTGCTTTTGTGTTTTTAGTCTCTGTTCTGAATTTAATCCCTTTATCTGAAAAGAACTCTTTATAACTATTAGCTAAGCTTCTTTTCTTAATAAGGTATAACTCAAGTTGCTCTAATTGAGCACAAGCCAGAGCAGCATTTAAATTAGGCATTCTAAAATTATAACCTAATTCGTTGTGAACATATTTAAATGGGTGGGGCTCTTTTGCAGTTGTTGTTAAGAATTTTGCTCGTTCTCCTTTTTTAATGTTTGTTGTAATAACACCTCCACCACCAGAAGTAACAATTTTATTTCCATTAAAAGAAAAGGCACCAACTTCTCCAAAACTTCCCGTAGGTTTTCCTTTGTACTCACTTCCTAATGATTCTGCCCCATCCTCAACAATTGGAATTCGCCAAGAATTACACACTTTAATAAGTTCATCTAGATGAACTGGAAATCCAAAAGTATGCATTGGCAAACAAGCTGAAATTTTTCGTCCAGTACTTTTATTGTAACAACCATCTTCTCTTAATTCACCAAATTCTTCTAAAAAATCATTAACAGCTACAGGAGACAAACCCATTGTATCTAGATCAACATCTAGAAAAACAGGGTGAGCATTATTGTAAGCTATTGCATTTGCAGTAGCTACAAAAGTTAAAGCTTGTGTTATTACTTCATCATTTCCTTTTACTCCTACCAACCTAAGTCCTACTTGAAGTGCTGCAGTACCATTAATAACTGCAACAGCTTTCTCAGTATTGGTTATTAATG
>Ga0209092_10001525_pt1 | contig 22405 bp, 21 predicted proteins | sample FraStrMetagenome_FD_187446 | JGI IMG/M metagenome (GOLD analysis project Ga0209092, IMG submission 187446) | Marine eukaryotic phytoplankton communities from Arctic Ocean - Fram Strait ARC3M Metagenome (SPAdes) (version 2) | ecosystem: Environmental > Aquatic > Marine > Oceanic | place: Fram... | reverse complement strand
AATCTTTGTAACCTCTTCTACTTCAACTATATATTTATATCTAATTGCAAAAACTATCACCTTTCGACTCATTGCCTTGCAAAATGTTGTTGTGATGTTATCATAAATGTAACCTTGACCTTTCTCCAATGCGTAGATTTGTTTTTGTCATCGCACAAACTCCTCAGCAACCTCAAACTTTTTATGATAGAGAAAGTATATCAACATAATCGTGAAAAGAATGAATAGAAATCTTTTATTTCGAAAAAATTCTATCAAAAATGAGAAGATATTCGAAAGAAAACGGTTCTCCTTAGAAGCAGCGGTCATTCTTAGCAAAGCATCTGTTTCTTCTTTCAACAGTGAATTGGCTGAGACTATGGTAATATCCATTTCATCTTTTGATTTCTGAATATCTGACAAAGTTTCTGGCAGGTTCTCTTTATCACCGATTCCTATACTTTTCCAGTTAGTTTTCATTTGTGCTTGAAGATGTTTCATTCCTGCAAAAAAGTTCATTCTTTTTGACTCAGCATCCAATGTTTCATGATCCTTAAGAGAATCTGATGTTTCGTCTGAAGAATCATGAGAAAATATTTTAGTTGAACGTTTTGCGTCCTCTGCCATTTGAAGCAACTCATCGAAGGTGCAACTTTCGTCGTTATCGCTATCACTAAAACTATCGCTGTCTGAAAGATAACGCTTACTTTGAACAATGTCACGAAAGTGAAACGTATCCACATCACCTACTTTACTCGAATGTGAATGTGAATTTTCACTATCGTTTACAATAGAAGCAACGATGGGCAAAAGACCTCTCGCATGCTGTCCTAGACCCTTGTCCGCTGCCAACTCTTCTTTTTCTTTTTTCTTTGACTCAAGAACCGTTTTCACAATAGGAAAGTCTTGTCTCCTCCTCCCGTGCTGTGACTTAACCACGTTTTCGACATCCTGGACTGTAACTCCCGATCTCACATTCAACGAATCGGAATGAATGTACTCATCCTCATCTGCCATTTTGTCGAAGTTTCCAACGGCGTCTGCCACTTTCGATAACCGCGTCGCTAAGGATGATGCGAATCCCTCCATGGTACATAATTTGCTTGAATGAGCCGCAGACTAACCGTAGCTTCCTTTCGTACCCTTAGCTTATTTGGAGTGAAGGGTGAAGGGGCATAAATAGCGATTCGAAAAGAAAAAGGTTTATCTACCACTACGACTGGGAATCTCATTTTTCCCTGTTGGCGATCGGTTCCGTAGGCGCAGGCTTCGCTTGGGAAATGTCAAAAAATGTCTTTACGTGTCAAAATGTATTTAATAAAAAATGTAAAATGTACCAACCATATTTACTCACACAGCCGACAGCCGATAGGACAAAGCATTGCACATTGGACCTATTCCTATTCATGGTGAATTACCCCCCAGACCCCAGAGCACCTGCACGAGACACCTCGCACCTCTTTCGACTCCACAAACACAACAACAACATAGAAGAAATAAATAGCACGACGACCTCTCCTTGAACAACGCCTTACCATGCTCAACGCAAGTGCACATATGAATAGCATTTCAATCCACCAATCCTTTTAGATTGACACAGTCCTCGTCAATGCTTCTTCTCATACGATATGAATGTTTTAGAATATGGTAAACAATGGATTGTCGAAAGAATAAAAAATCTTCATTTGAACTGTTTTGTGTAATCTTTTGTTGTTCGTATTCGTATACTTTTGATGTGTCTGCCAACACATTTACAGAAGAGGTTATTTTTGTGAAGATGTCAGAGTTGATTGGATAACGTGAAAGGGGAGAAATGGAACTTTTTTATGGCAATGAAGTTTTGCAGTGGAAGTGTGATGGATGTTTCAAGTTAGTTGGTAGGGAGCAAGTGAAGAGATGTCGTTTGGATTTTCATATTGATAGCCAACTGTGAAATCCGCTTCTTTCGCGTGATCGCGGATAAGGTGCTTCTCATACTACCTAAGGGATTTCCTCAAAACGTATACGGTATAGAACTGTGATGAAATGTTTCGCGTTTGGTTGCTGTGCCGGTGATCAGTAAAGTTTATGGAATAGTGTGTTGATATATGGAAAGCAAAACCTAAACAGACTGGAAGTCAGACTTTGATAAGGACATAATTTTTTATCATTTTGGAAGGCATCAAAAATCTCTCTGTAGAACATACACAACTCTCTTTGTTACACTGAACACTAAAAGTTGCAAAGCAAAACCAAGTCAAGCTAGGTTAGTGCTGTGTAAGAAGAGATACACATTTAAAGTAACTTATTGTTTCTGCAAATTTATTTAAGAAGCTAGTCTTTGCGAGAGAACATTCCGATGCGTTTGTTGGGACGTGAAATGATTTCTTTGGACTGTAGAAAGAAGTTAATGATTAGTTTTGACAGCAAAGTGCTATCTTTTACAACAATCAGCACAAAAAGATTTTTCAAAGAGAGAGATAGATACTCTTCACAACTTTAAGTTATCAAGTTAACGCTTCTAGAAAACATACCGAACAAAGAAATTCACAACTCTGTCTTTCTAGTCATCAATAAGACACGTCTGTTATGGGTAGAAAAAAGTGGCAGCATTCAAAACAGCAGATACCTGGAACGCCTTCTCATGGAGGAAGAAGGCGCATGTTTACCAAGCTCGTCAAAGATGGAACTGCAACAATGTCATCGCTTAAGGACGCCCGACGCTTTATTGAAGGAATCAATACATTTCCAACAAAAGCTTTAGTGTTGTCAGAATTGGATGACTCTAGAATGTTTGGACGGCAGAGAATTCAAGAAGCCTTGTCTTTTGTTAGCGATTGTCCAGGCGAGAGTACTCATTACGTTTTGTTTCCCACTTTGGAATTCATCTTGGATGAAGAATGCTCAAGGCCAACAAATAAATGTCTTCGAAATAGATTCATGATGGTAATCTTTAAGACTCCTGGATTGATTGAAACTTTGGGGAATCTTTGCATTCATCCGCGCGTATCAGTAGAAGATTTGGAAGTTGTGTGCAGGTTCGTACAGTGCATATCGAAACTTTTCTCAGAGGTTCGGCAATCCATTGTGATACAAAACATAGCGCATTCACTAATGACAAAAGGTAAATATTCGTATCATTCATGTCATGGCATTACTTTTATTAAATCATTTTGTGTTCCTAATTTTGACGCAGATATCCGTGGGAGCTTGCCCCTTCATTCTTTACTTTTTCCCGCGACTGCTCCTCCTACTCAACATTACAAACCAATGGACGAGAGCAAGTCAAGAAATGAAGGAACAAATTGGGTTACGGATATGATTGAACCTGGCGGGCGTCACAACAACGACTTTCTAAACTTCCGTGATGTTTCAATTGTGCCTACCTTGGAAGAACTAGAGTGCGAGAAAAGACCATACCTCCCGTTGTATTCAGGAGAAAACGCTGTAATTATTGATAAGACCTCGCGATTACTTGACTCAAATTTTAGATTATTACGTGAAGATGCTTTACATTCGATGAGAGAAAGTTTAAATAATCGTGAAAAGGTTTGGCAAGATGCTCGAATCATTGGGATGTATCTCGGGGAAAAAAGGAACGATTCGTTGTCATTTGTTCTACAGTGCGAGAGTCGAGTCAAAACCAAAATCGATTGGGAAAGGTCAAAAGCATTTCCTGTCGGTGGAATCATTGCACTTTGTAAAGATGGCAATCCTATCCGCATTGGAGTTATAACCATTCGCCGTATCGAAGGAAATTGGTTGAAATCACCTGGTGGTCCAAGAATAGGAATTTCGTTCGAAGAAGAGGCTGCATTTGAAGAGAGCTTCTCAGAAGTCGCACAAAACTGTTTTCTCAATGAATCTGTTTTAAATGCAAATGATACCAACAAGCGCAAAATCATCATGAGTAACATGGAAATCTATGATTTGATAGAAATTTCACGTTCATTTTTCTCTTATCGACCTGTGCTTACATCTTTGCAGGATATGGAAGGTGTCCCTTTCGAAGACGAATTCGTGCATTGCCAAAGTAACAACTGGGCATCATATTTACCACCTTGTGTATGTTTGCCTGATACAGAGCATTTTAAAAAGTTTCGCTGTAATCTTTCGGAGTGGAACGAAAGGGAGATTCTATCGTCAACAACTCTCGATGAATCACAAGCTCGAGCAGTGCATCATGCTCTGACAAATAGAGTGGCGTTGATAGTAGGGCCACCGGGATGCGGCAAAAGTTTCATCGGTGCTCTTTTAGCAAGGATAATCAGAGACAACAGCAACGAGTCTATCCTTTGTGTCTGTTATACAAATCATGCCCTTGATCAATTTCTCGAGCATCTTCACGAAAATGGAGAAAGAAAGATTGTACGAGTTGGTGGACGATCCAAAAGTAGTCTAATATCGAAGTTCTCGTTGAGGGAACTTGCAAGGACGAAAACTGACCTAGGAAGAGACTCGTCGAGAAGAATACGGTGAGATAAGACAAAAGCTTAAGTTTGATTTTCTCCTTTTGCTTACTTAAACATTCATTTAGTTCCGTTGATGCCGAACTTCACAAGCTACGTGAAGGAATCGAACGTCAGGCCAAGATTATGGCCCAACCGCTTACGTGGGACAGTCCTTTCGGAGGTGCAAAAATCATCTTGTCTGATGAACACCCTTCTTTTCTTGAGCAATTGCACATTGCATCTGAAGACTCTGGCGGGTTTCAAGTTGTGAAAAAGAAGAATCAGCAATGGAAAGAAAGCGATCTTTGGGATCTTTGGCGTAAGGGGAGGAAATGTCCTCAATTTCTGCAGAAACCTCCTTACAACAAACATAAACTAGACTCTTTCGAGTTTTGGAAAATGAACCAGGTAGAAAGAGACTTGCTTGTATCCAAATTGAGAAAGGAATTGCTTTGGGAGACGAGACGTGAGTTGCTAGATGATGTTGGTAGATATGAAGAGCTGTTTAAGGAGAAAAAGCTAATATTGCAAGAAAAATATAGTAAGATTTTGAAAGACGCGAAGGTTGTTGGAGCCACAACAACAGGCGCTGCACAGTACCGTGAGCTATTAGCCGAGAAAGCTGCTGGTGTTATAATTGTTGAGGAAGCCGGTGAAGTGTTTGAAAGCCATGTGCTATCAACGTTGACTCCACGATCTAAACATTGTATTCTTATTGGTGACCACTTGCAACTTCCTCCGAAAGCTGAAAGTTATAAATTGACATGTTCTTCAAAAATGGGGTACAACATTGATATTTCCCTTTTCGAGAGGCTGATTTTATCCAAAACACTCCCATCAATAATGCTCGCAGTTCAACATCGTATGAGGCCGGAAATTTCAGAGATAATAAGGATGCAAACATATCCATCCCTAAAAGATCATTCCTCGGTTTTAAATAGGCCAAATGTTCGTGGTGTGACGCATAATATTTTGTTTTTGAACCACCATGTCAAAGAAGATGGCAAACAAAGCTTTGATTTCGATCATCAAAAAACGAAGTCAAATGGCTACGAAGCAAGTTTAGTGGTTGAATTAGCAAGGTTTTTTTTGCTGCAAGGATGTAAGTGATTATATCAAAATTCAGTTTACACTTTTTCATACGCTAACACTATATCTATATTTTTTAATCGGTAGATGCACCTTCTCAGATTTGTATCATCACTCCTTACGTCGGGCAATTACTCCAGATTGTCCGAACCATGTCTTTGGAAATGAAAGAGACGGCAGCATACATTTCGGAGCTCGATAGAAGGCAGCTTGATGATGAAGATGAAAATGGACTAGATGGCACTTCCAGTGATGACAAACAAATTCGTGTCGCTACCGTCGACAATTTTCAAGGAGAGGAAGCAGATATTATTATCGCATCTCTGGTTCGTTCCAACGACAAAGGCAATATTGGATTTCTGAAGGAGGAGCAAAGAGTCAATGTTCTCATGTCAAGGGCACGTGTAGGCATGTTCATGGTTGGAAATGCGGAGACACTATGCCGATCGTCTAAAGGAAAACAGCTTTGGGATCCAATACTTAAAAAGTTGGATGACGCAGGTCAGTTAAAAGATGGATTTCCAACATTCTGTCAGAACCATCCTGCGGATGATATTACTGAGCTATGCCAACCATGCGATTTCCGAGAATTTCGTCCAAATGGAGGATGCAGTCGACCATGCACGTATCGAATGTCCTGTGGACATCAGTGTCCGATGACATGTCACATTGTCGATCCTAAACATGCAGTTGCTGAAACGATGTGCGTGCAACCTTGTCCTAGGTTTCCAGAAGAATGCACTTTCGGTCACCAATGCCTAAAACTCTGTAAAGATGAATGCGGGCCCTGTTTAACTATAGTGAATCCAACTAGATTAACGTGTGGGCATATCCTTGAGCGACCACGTTGTCATGATGTTAGAAATGACGAAGCGATAAAGCTTGCAACGAAGGCCTGCAAAGTGCAAGTGGAACATACATTCGCGGACTGCAACCACACTTTCGAAACAACTTGCTCAAATTCACAATTTGAACAAAAGTGTCCCGGCAAATGTGAAATGAAAATGGACTGTGGCCATCCATGTAGCAGAAGGTAAGAGGCGAAAAGAACCTATCTTTGACACATCTTTCGAGACTCTGTTTAGAACATTTTTTTCAACAATTTTAACTTATGTTAATTTATGTAATGAATAGATGTGGTTCGTGTGAAAAGGCATCATCACATCAATGCACAACACCATGCGAGAGAAAGCTTTTCTGCGGCCATGCATGTGGCATGATATGTCACGAAGATGATTGCAAACCATGTGAGAAAAAGTGCGATGTTAGATGTGAACATTCCAGTTGCCCGAGAAAATGTTCAGAGGTGGTGAGTTTAAGTGTGGAAATTAAGGTGTTCATTTTATAGAATGGACAAGTTTCATAAACTTTTCTCTGTAGTGTGCAAGCTGCCTCGAACCTTGCACGTGGTCATGTGAACATAGAGGAGTATGTCAGTTAGTTTGTGGTGCTCCTTGCGTTCGCCTTCCTTGCAATGAGAGGTGTACAAAGATATTAGATTGTGGCCACCAATGTCCTTCTGTGTGCGGAGAGCGATGTCCAGATCGCATGTTTTGTCAGGAGTGTTGTTCTGACGAACACAAAAATTACAGGGTTGACTTGTTCACCATGATGAGTTACAAGGAAATAGAGTTGGATAATGATCCAATAATTGTTTTACCTTGTAATAAACATTTCTATTGTATATCGACACTTGATGAGATTATGGAGTTGAAGAAGTATTATGTGGAAGAAAACAATAATTTTGTTGCTTCATGCCGTCCTTCTGGTATTTCAGTAACGCCAAAATGTTGCCCGGAATGCAGAAAAAAGATTCATTCGATTAAGCGCTACGGAAGGGTCAGTGGATATACTGATCTAAGGGTTCAAGAGCGCAAGAACGTCGTTGCTGCTGAAGCAAGATTGGGCAATGGTTCTTCCATCAACAGAAAGGGTCTTGAGAAAATAATTCGATTGCTCGAACGCGGTCCAACCAGAAAAATCTATGAGGCATGTGGGGGGCACAAGCAACTCGACATTCATCCTCCGGATAGGCGAATGCTCGTAACTTTAAAAATAAAACTGTCACATATGCTGGAAGAAGTAATCGAGATATTTGAGGACGAAAATTACAGGAAGGCATTAAAAATTGCACAAGAAGCAGTTCAAATCGCAATGATTGGAAATTCTACTAAGTTATTTTGTGAAGGTACCATTTTGTGTGTAAAAATCAGAATGGGTTGGGAGAAACTAAGTAGGGAAAGGAATCATGATTTATTGACGATGCTCGATAGCGTCTTGGGATATCCTCAATTCGAAGATTTATGCGAACAAGCCAAGAAACTCAAAACGGCGATGGAATTACCTTCAGAAGTTGAAGTGAAAAACATCCTTGATATTATAACGAGGTCCGAAGACATTTCTAGATATGGAGGACGCCCTAGTGATCAATGGTATGAATGCCCAAATGGTCATGCATACTTTATCGGTAACTGTGGAGGAGCGATGGAAACAAGTCACTGTGCTGATTGTGGAGCAGAAATTGGCGGGTCCAACCATTTACTTTTACAAAACAACCGTCCTTTGATGATCCCGTGATGCAATATTTGATTCTGGAGAAGATATGACTTATTAACTAGAAGAGTTATCTCATCAAATTTTCTGCACTGAATTCTCAATCTTCTTTCTACCAGCATGTCGCGTGTTCAAAACTTGAGGGGACTCTGGACTAATCTTGTCCTCCTATGGTGAAATTTGTAATTGACATATCCTGAATAGGTGAAAATGTGAAATATTGGATTTCATATGGAGCATCGTCAAATTCAAAACTGTAGCCGCGCCATAGTCTACTTTCCTCTACACAAGTGGTTAAATATATGTATATTTTTGATATTTCAAATTAATGCGTAATTGCCTCCGAACATAAATAAAAAATTACTGATGCAATATATATTTGTGTCGCTAATTGAGACATGTCGTAGGAGCAGGAAGAAAACGGTGGATTACCTCAACAGTCTAAAGTAAATTTCACATGAAATATCTCTCCAGCTAGTATTTGCCAAAATGATAACGGAACATTATGTAAGACATCAGGGCAGTTCCCTCGAATATTAAGCCGACTTTGTTTACTGTTACTTTCCTATCTCACAACAAATTAAACACGGCTGGGGTATAGCATTACTCGGACCTTTCCACCAATACTACAAGGAGGCAAGTCTCTCGCGAACTTGCATCTGACAACACCATTGGATCCGTGGCTACGGCAAACCTTGCCCCAGTTCACACGGTACTTACTACCATTCTTTGATGTCTTCGCCTTAGTAATGTATGCGATCTTTTTTCCAAGATAGAATTCAACATCGGCCTTAGAGTCTACACCCTTGATTTTAATGAGACTGGTATGATTGTGCTGGTTTCGCATATTGCGCTTGTATCCAAGGATAGCGCCATTGACGTACAGGCGGACTGGGTTGGTCTTCTTCTCTTCCGACATTATATACTCTAAAACGCAGAAATAACAAATTAGCTAGGGTAAATTCCAAGATAACCTTGTAACCATCTCAATTGCTTCCTTTTCCACATGAAAGACCCTCCATTCAACAACAAAACTAAAAACATTATTGGATGCAATGGCGCACACGAGGTCATTGCGGAGAGGTTGAGGATGGTTGGGGTTACTCACCACGATATCAATACTGCTCAGTGTTACTATAGGTGAGAAGGGGTAAAACAGTACTGCGTCCCGTAAGGCCAGGGGCTTACATGCCGCACGAAGTGACGAATTAAATTAGCTAATAGTAAGGGGTAAGGTATATCCCTATTCCTATACTTTTGAAAGATCGGGAGAGACGAATTCTTAAAATGTTACCTGTTACTTGCGATTGTTTACGATCACAACCGCAGGTGGTGTATGAAAAAAGGGGAATTTTTGTACACGGGTTGGCTACCCAACGCTACACGCGAAAAAATTGCACACACTGGACACAAGCTCTTGTGAAACCGACCGTTGATAACGAATTAGTAGTAAGGTATGTCCACTGCTGCTTTCGTTATTGGCAACGTGCAATCCCTGAGCATGATTTAAAATGGCGAGGGAGGGAGAAGGGAGATGATGAAAGCTATTGCCTGATTGACATCTGTTGATGCTAGAAAAGTTTGCATGGACTAGGAATGGGTATTGGTGATATATTATTTGACTCATTTTTTGTTTGCAGTATTACACAGTAAAAGAAACCATGGTTCGTATGTCTGTTTTGGCTGATTGCCTTAAAACTATCACCAACGCCGAAAAACGCGGTAAGCGTCAGGTTCTTATCCGTCCTTCCAGTAAGGTTATCGTGAAATTCTTGCAGAAGATGCAAGAGAATGGTAAGTTAATGTCAGAGCAGGTTTGAAAAAGGAGAGTCACCTTGATTCGTTAGCGCCACGCTTCGGTGTGTTTGCTGCCATGATTCGGACCTATTTCTTCCTCTCCTATACGGAACTATATTTGGAGCCTCACACTCACGTGCGAATGAAAGCACTATATCTCACACGCCTTGGTTCTATGTAAATTATTTCAGGATACATTGGAGAATTTACCATTGTTGACGATCATCGTGCTAACAAGATTGTAATTGAGCTCAACGGGCGTTTGAACAAGTGTGGAGTCATTAGCCCTCGATTCGATGTCCAGATTGGCGAGATCGAGAACTGGGTTGTGAACCTCCTTCCTTCTCGTCAGTTCGGTCACATCATCTTGAGTACCACCTTCGGCATCATGACTCACGAAGAAGCGAAGAAGAGAAAGACTGGAGGAAAAATCATCGGTTTCTTTTATTAAGCCTCGGTGTGGAATAAAACAAAATAACAGGGACTTTCTTTGTAACTGTGCTATTATAGACTAATCTTTGTACATTCATGAGTATCGGTATTGTAGTTTCAACTTTTCAAATTGAAAAATAAGATTTCAGTATTCCCTCCTTGAATACTTTTCATAGGTTCCCAATCGCACATCATTGGCAGATTACTGTATACAACTACATTGCAGCATATTGTGAAACTATGCACACTGGTTCATCTCCATTGGAATACTTATATTAACATTCTACAACCTACTTTAATTTGAAAGTGGACACTAAGCTTCAGGAAGATATTCGGGCTTGTGCACGACCATCCATTCTTCGAGATTGTTCCAAAAACTAGCGTAGGTGACACTATCGAGTCCACGTTTGTCTCGATTAAGCTTTCCTTGTTTTACATTCCAACCTCGAAGACTAGGCGGTATCGGGTCTCCTTCCATACTTATGTAAAACCCAAACGTCTTGCTAAATATTTCTACTGGGTTGGCTAAATGCCATCCTTTAAACTGCCACTCAGCGCCCTGAGCAACAACTGCCACAACTCGATCCCATTCAAGTCTATTTCTGCCGAAGCGAACATGCGGATTATCTACCACTTCAAACTGAACATTCTTATTGCCGCATTTGACCATTTGCCGTTCAAATTTGACTAAATTTGGCTTTCTTGAACCTCCTTTCTTCATCACATCCGCAGGTATAAATTTAGATTCTTTAAAAAATGTCCCCGCATTTATCATTGTAATTGGTGATGAAATAGCAGTTGGTACAATGATAACAGGCAATCCAGTTGAAGTCTTTTTCAACCGTTTATTCACCTGATCAGCAGAACGGCTACTTGAGGAAGGGACGGTTGGGCGCTTTTTGCCAGACGAAGAATGTTTATTCGGCTTTTGATTCTCATTGAACAACTCCAGGACTCTAGTCAAATTACGAGTATCCCACGCTCTGAGAATCGAAGCGGAATCGTTTAAGGGAATCTCTGCTGCCGTTATCTTTTTGACCAATTTACGGTCTGCTTCTAAAGTTTCGACGTCGGGGACATCGAATCCAACTGCTGATAAAAAAGATAAATCGTTAAGTACATCTCTAGCATCGGAAGGTTTTTCCTGTGGAATATTCGGCACTTCATCGGAATTCGCATCTTCTCCATCAGTCTTAATTTCTTTCACCCCTGATCCTGAATCGGCATTACCGGCGAAATGAATTGATACACCAATACTACGCTTATCGGCGACGATATTAAGATTCGCCAACATCTTTTCTTCCGTTAAGATCGAAGACGACGCATGCCGACGATCCTTCTCTTTTTCATCTTTTTTACCACTTCCGGACGATTTCCCATGCTTCCTAGCTCTTTCCCTCTCTCGCTCTCGATCCTTGCTTTTACTACTGCTGCTGCTCAGCTTCTTGCTCTTGCTGGCTGACTTGCCATCCCGGTTCGGAATTATGTTAGATTTACTACTCCCATCCCCCATGGCAAAAAATCCTTGAAAGGCACCACGATCTAGTACTTTCACCGGATCAACACTATGTTTCTTACAGGCATTTCTATGATCAATAACCTCCTTGTTGGTTAGAAACAAATACAGCGTTAGGAGCGAATATTCGGTATTACAGACATCATACACGGTTGTTTTGACTAGGGCATCGGCCGTCAGCGTTTCTTCACCATCTTTAAACGTCAAAGTTTTGCCATCATCCGATAAAGCAACGGTTTCCTTCACATTTCCCTTTTTTGCATGAGTTTGTAAGGCAGCTAGGGCCTTGATTGCGTCTAAAGTCGTCATCGTTGATCATTCGATGATGATGATGGAGAGGGCCAAAAATCTGAAATGTGACGTCCAGACACCGGAGTATAAAAAATATATGTGTGTACGTTTGTACATGTACAGTCTACTTTTAGATTTCGGATCGGATGCACATAATGTACGAGCTACGAGCATACCCAGTTCCAGTTCCCATAAAAGACATTTACATTTCACAGAATGTGGAACGAACTTCCACCATAAGGCACCTTAGAGTATATCATCTGATAACCACAACAACTCAGGTCCACCTAACAACTAACCACAGACCACAGCCCAGCCAGCTCGTGGGCCAGATACCAGATACCAGATAGCAACTATAGCAACCAGCTACCACCTACATGTACCACGCTACGTTCGTGTCCGTAACATAGCATATATATCATCCCGCCAGAAACCCAACCCACTCTGCGCCTTTTCTTGGGCTTTTTCCTCGACAGATACGCGAAATTAGCATTACACCCCTATTTCCACTCAACCATTTCTCATTGATCGACTTTAAATTCATTGGCGTGGACTAATATGTCGGGGGCACGTAAACTCCAGAGTAAGTGTGCAAAGGCATGTTTTTAAAGAGAGGAGAAGAATGATCCAGGGGGTTCATATTGTGTCTACGGGATGTATGACTAATTTTGTTATTACGTTACTGTACAGCGGAGATTGATCGCGTCATGAAGAAGGTGGATGAGGGCGTAATATTATTCGATGATATCTGGGAAAAGGTTTATGCTGCGGAACAGCAGAATCAGAAGGAAAAGCATGAGATGGATTTAAAGAAGGAGATTAAGAAACTTCAACGGCTTCGTGATCAGATCAAATCTTGGATTGGAAGCTCGGATGTGAAGGACAAGGATCCATTGATTGATGCTCGAAAACTTATCGAAACGAAAATGGAACAGTTTAAAATATGTGAAAAAGAAACGAAGACTAAAACATACTCCAAAGAGGGTCTCATGCGTCAAGAGAAACTCGATCCACGAGAAGAGGAAAAACTAAAAACTATATCGTGGATTCAGGAAATCATTGATCAAATGCAAAATTTAGTGGACGAGTGCGATCTAGAAATCGAACGATTGAGTTCAGGAAAAGGCAAGAAAACAAATCGACATAAGATTGAAGATCAAACTCATACTATGGACAACCATAAATTCCATATAACGAAGTTGGAGGGAGTTATGCGTTTGGTGAACAATGATCGTTTGGAAGCGGAAAATGTCAACGAACTTAAGGAGGATTTAGAATATTACCTCGAAGCTCATGATGACGACGATTATATGATGGGTTATGACGAGGAAATGTTTTACGAAGTTCTTGGATTGGAGGACATGGACGTGGTAACTGTGGATCGAGTGACGAGCATCGAGAGCGGTAACCGTAAAAAGTCCAAGGACGATGACAGTTCGGCGCACAGTGGCAGCGAAAAAGGTAGCAAATCATCGAAAGAAGGCAAAAAGAAGAAATCATCATCGTCATCATCCATGATACCGTTGACAATAGGAAGGGCGACTGTACGGTTAGTATCATCTTCTTCAAAAAGTGGCAAGGATGAGCATGAAAAGGATTCCAAGTCTATTGCATCGAATAATTCGAACACGAGCACTCCTACGAAGTCATCGATTGGAATTCCTACTCCAACCTCGTCTCATAAAACTACTGCTGCTCCAGGTACTAGTATGGCGTCTATTCTGAAACGCGAGTCGGAACTTCAACAAGAGAAAGAGCGACAAGCAAAGGCAGCTCAGGCGGCCGCTCTCCAACAGCAGCAACAACAGCAACAACAATTGTTGCGCGAGCAGCAGGCGCGCGAGCAGCAAGCTCGAGCACAGCAGCAAGAACAGATTCGACAACAGCAAGCTCATCAACAACGTCAAGATGCTCTTCGTCAACAACAAGAAGCCTTGAAACGACAACAGCAGCAGCTTCAGGATCAACAGATGCGTCAAGCCAAGGAGAATGCAAATAAGCAACAACTTCAGCTACAGCAGCACCGTCAAAATGGAACCACAGGTACAGGAACCACAGGTACAGGTACTTTGGAAACATTGCTAACATCGGGGCTGGGCAGTTTATCTCTTGGTGCCTCAGAGTTGTCAGGAAACAACATGAACATTCCGTCGCCTATTCATTCAGTGACGGCTGTCTCTCAGCCATTACAGCAGAGCCGATCTTCATACGACACATCGTCGTACTTGGGTCTTCTTAACGATTCATTTTTGCATTGTCCTTCAACTGCAGATAGCGAACGTCAAAGGAGTTACGTGCCTAACAATCCCTACCCTGTGCCGACATCGTTCCCAACTGTTCCGCAGGATGTGTTCGAGAATCCGGCTGTATTTGAAAAAATGGGAACTGATTGCTTGTTCTTCATCTTTTACTATTCGCAAGGTACCTACCAGCAATATCTTGCAGCGCGGCAGCTGAAGAAACAGAATTGGCGTTACCATAAAAAGTACATGACTTGGTTTCAACGACATGAAGAGCCAAAGATCACGACGGACGAATTTGAACAAGGGACTTACGTTTACTTTGATTACGAAACTGGTTGGTGCAAGAGACTTAAATCCGACTTTAAGTTTGAGTATTCTTTTTTGGAAGACCATAACCTTTAGTTTTTAATTTAAAATTAGACATGTTGAGTTTGAGTGATATTTTGTCCTATTTTTACATATCCATATGACGGAGCTGTGGCACCTATCAATTCCGATTACACCCTTCTTCTAATAGTCTATGTACGTGCTCGGGTGAGAAAAGGTTCGTAGGTACAACAACAATCCGTAATTAAAGAAAGCTCGGCGACAATGAACAACAAATCTATTATCTATCGGTAGTTCGAGTAGACGACAACGCGCAAAAATGTTTGAAAAATAACAACATATACATGCACATCAGCAATTAACGATATTCCGTTTTATTACAACAACCTACTCAAACCATGCCTTCTTTCGTTTATGAATAAAGATCAAATGCCAACCAAAACTGGTCACTACAGGGTCAGTAACTTTTCCTTCAGGGTTGGTCTCATCCCACAAACATTTTTCAAAAGGCGGTACCATAGTACCTGCAGGGAAAGTACCAAGATATCCTCCTCTAGTCTTACCGCTCGGGCAGTCACTCATTTCGCGTGCAGCAGCTCGAAACTTTTCAATATCTTCACCAACCTCTGCCTTCACCTTCAGTAGCTTTTCCTTGTTTTCTTCCTCGATTCCTTTCAGAAGGATATGCGATGCTTCCGCTTCTCCCACTTTAATTACACCAACATACAAGATCCAGAAAGAAATAAAGGAGAGAATAAGCGTGACTGGTTGAATTTCAAAGCCCAAAAATCTACCGAGTGGTTTTAAATATACAGGTTTTGCACTTAGCCGTTCCGATGTCAGACTCGGCAGAGCTGATACGATCGCGCAACTTAATAAATTTAGGCTGAGAAATCTTTGGGAATTCATATTAGTAATATCGAATGTTTGCCAAATTTGTGTAAGATTTCACGTTTTTCGATTGTATCTCTCTCTGTGCAACCAATCGAGAAATGCGATGGCAGAACAATGCTTCTACTGCAAATGCTGCTGTTGAGAGTTGAGAGGTGATTGTAAATTGCGAATTGCGAGCAAGGGAGGGAAATATTTCTCCTCCTTCCTCCTTCTCCTTTTTTTAACGTGTACAGTGTACATTCTACGTCAAAACTAAGCGATATTGGGAACATTGAAGTTACACAGTCATCCTATTATATACCTATGTTTTCCCAAAGACTAGATATCTATTATCTATTGTCCATGTCCATGACCTAAATTCACTTGCAACCCGAAACTTCCACTCCAGAGATATGGAGAATAAAATGGATTTCTCAACCTATCATTCATAGTATATATTATTAATAGTATCCAATGATATGATGATGACGATGATGACCTGTTCAATAAATCTCCACCTTCTAACTGTGGCGCTTGCCTTGGTCACGCTTAATGCTCTACCTCTGAACTATGATATCAAGCGCCGAACGTCGAGTTGCGTATTCGATACGTTGATAATGGATGAGGATGTTACGTTTGAAGTGCTAGTGCGTCGGGGACCACAATTAAAGGCTAGGATCGTAATGGAAGGACCATTTTCGAACGGTGAGGAGTCAAGTAGTGAGCTTTTAAAACTATTTAAAAGCCATGATCGGAAGAGGGGTAACGTACCTGTTGTGATGGATCAGGATATTGATTTTGAGGAAGGGACGGAGTATTTGAAGAAAGGGCAGCCATTTGTTCATACGTTCAGAGTGAAAATGCCCGGCGTATACCGACTGTGCGTAGACAACAAGTTTGTTACTAGTGGTATTACGGCAACGATGGATATTCGTAAGTCGAGTGAACTGGGTAAAATTGATGTTTATTCTGGACAAGTGCCGACGCATGAGGCCAGAGCCGTGCTGGAAAGCATGGTATTTGGCAATGATGAAGCAAACTTAGAAGCAGATTCAATAAAGCAAGAAGCGTTTCATAATCTTCAGGTTCTTCTAAACTCCGTGCGAGTAGAACTCGCAAAAGCCAAGGAAAAGCAAAACAACTATATGGTTCGTTTAGATATAAACAAAGCAATCAATGAACATACATATTCGAAGATGGTTATGAGGAGTCTCATGGAAACATTTGTTTTCATGATAGTTACAGGAATTCAGCTATACCTTATTCGAAAATGGTTTAAAAATGCCGGAGGGATGGGAATGCTTGGGTCCCCGCCCCCGAGGACTTATTCGCACCCAAACAAATCTTTTTATTAGATCGGTTTTGTGTTAGAACGTATCAATGAGCATTGTTAACATTAAAATAGTGGACATGAGAAGTCGAAACGCATTTAGCTTTGAGCTTTGAGCCTTGAATAACGACATGTCGAAGAGTGATCAAAAATGCTTGCCAACACTCTACGTAGGATATAAATGCCATCAGAATTATTTCCAAAATACGGCTGAATTTTTAATTGTTAAACGAATAAGTAAACAAATGTAGTTTGTAAAAATCGATGAAAGGCAAACGTATTGAATTTGAGGAAGGAAAGAAGAAATCAGAATATCAAGAATATAATATGAATGGCTTAATGAATAGAAATGATACTAATTATCATAGTTTCAATAAAAAATCGAAGTATCTCGAATAATACAAAATAGTAGAGAGCCATTGCTCCTCAATTCTGCATGTCATTTTAGGCAATCCTGATCCGCCCTAATCTTCGTTTCTTCGAAAGTTAGTGGCACTTAATGAAATGACACAGTTGTTGGGTAGGCAAACCTATACCGTATAGGAAGGAAAGGAATGTCGGTTGTGTAATCGTGCGTACCGTTTGTCCGTCTGTCTGTTTACCCGCACGTTAGATGTAACAAATAATCATTTTTAGGTTTTATGCTATTTATTCTTCTCGTTCCGCGAAATTCAAAAAAAACACGAATGAAATCAGAAATCTTCTTCCCATCACAATAAAATAATGAACAAAGGAATGCGAGGGTTACAGAGTGCCAAAAACTGGATCGACGATGATAGGTTGGATGAATTCGTCCGTACTACTGTTTCCAGTAAGTATCATCGCAAACGTGCAAGCGCATGTGAACTTAGCGATGATGAATTATCGCAATATTCTTCATCCACCTCTTCACCTTCTTTCTCTTGTTCTTCACCAAACGAAATTCAAACATCGCGCATGAAACTTCAAATAATGGGCAATATGGTCCAGGCAAAAGAGCAATCTCGGGTGGTAGGAGCAAAGTTCTTTGACGGTACCCGCGGCGGGAATAAGCGTGATGTGGCTCAAGATACCTCCGCAAAAAAGGATGAGGTTATTGGGATGAATACGGATAAAATACCAAAAATTTGTAAAAAAGTTGGCAATGGATGTAAGGGTAAAGAAGCGGCCAAATTAGCGGTGGTAAAAGTCAAGAAGGAAGCGAATGGTAGTAGCAGCGTAGAGAAGAAGAAGAAGTTCAAGAAGATTAGAGATAAAAAGAAGAAGAGAAGACATAAACATTCCAGGAAGGAAAGTGGTGAGTACAAAAATGATGATAGTGCTTCATAAATTATATACCTGCACTATCAACTTATTGTTCAAGAGTATTCGTTCATTTTTAGACGAAGCGGTCGGACTTTCGCGCAGATCGACGTATCGAATCAGTAGAGGAGATAGTCTTTCACCGTATATTTCACCTATAAGCAAAAGTCAGCTACATTTAACCTTTACACCAAGCTCCATTGCCAGTGAGGCGTAGGGCTAAGTTTTTGGTGACCAACGAAATCTGAGTATGTATTGAAGTTTTCATATTTGACATGTACTCATTATACATGCAATAAACTTTGGATATGCATAATAACAAATAATGGATAAATCATGGTTACTAGCAATAAATATAGATGAGATAAATATTGTACTCCTTCTCTGCAGCACTTTCATTATGAAATTTGAGACTGAATAAAAAAGCCGACCCATCTTCTGCGCAACTTAAGTACCTTTAGGAACAGGCACATCCTTGTAATATCTCGATTCCTCAGCAACTTCGTAAATTGGATCTGATTTCGGATCGACGTCAATAACTTCATACGGTGGAAGACCACCCTCATGCAAGCGTCCCAACAGCTGCGCACAATCATAACTTAAATGACGAAGGATTACTTTCTTTCCAATTTCACCATATCTATCCGCTAGCCCATTGATCGCTTCTAGGGCAGAATGATCGAGAACACGAGATTCAGTGAAGTCGATTATTACTTCATTAGGATCACGTTTAGGGTTAAAAAGAGAATTAAACTTTTGAGTTGAACCAAAAAATAATGGCCCTTTGATACCGTACGTCTTTGATTTCGAGCTTCTTCGCTTCTCGGTAGCAAAGATAGATGTTGACTGTTTCCAAGCGAATCCTAAAGCGGAAGCGATCGTTCCAACAACCACAGCCTTTGCAAGATCTTCTACTACAGTGACAGCAGAAACAAGCACAATCACAGCGGCATCAAGACGTGGAATTTTGCCCATGATTCTCAGTGAACTCCACGAAAATGTAGATTGGCACACAAGTAACATCACGCCTACCAATGCCGGAACTGGCACTTGACCTAACAATGGAGCTGCGCAAACAATACTAAGAGCAAGGAATAAAGCCATGGACATTCCAGATAAACGAGATTTTCCACCACCAGATTCCACGTTAATCAATGACTGTCCAAGAAGTGCGCATCCCCCTATACCTGCATTGATATTGATTTAGAACATACTTTAGCAATTTAAACTGTAATTAGAACATGGAATACGTACCACCTGAAAGCCCGGCAGCAACGTTGCCAAGTCCTTGACCAATGCACTCCTGCTTTGTACTTCCTCTCTTTCCATCATCCATCATTCCTACAGCATGTACGATGTAAGAAATCTAAAACTAAATATCGAAAAAAAGGATAATTATTACCATCTATTAATTGCATCGTTAATAAACTCTCGATGCAACCAACAGCAGCCATCGTAATAGCGTATGGAAGGATTATACTCAAAGTTTGCGCGGGTTTAGAGAGAAGAGGCAACCCCGGTGGTAACCCAATACGAGGCAAAACTAGGAGGTAACAGGTTTAAAAAATTAGAAAAAGAAGGGTCGAATATAAGAAGTTAAAATGATGACATACCTGCCAATCCTCCTCGAAATGTCTCTGCGCCAGCGACATCAGCTAGTGTTTGCAGAGGCAACTTTAAAATTCTAGACACGATACTTGAGACTATGACTGCAGCAAGAGTAGGAGGAATTTTTTGAACGGTCTCATTTTTGATTCTTGGAAACACACCTCGAATGAGGATCATTGTTAATGCGGCAACACCATATGTAGCACGACCGACTGGTGAGCTCAACGTCAAGAATGCGCCAGTTGCAGCATCGCGAAAAGAGCCCATTTGAGCTTTAGTCATCACGACTGCTAATCCATTCACAAAACCGAGCATCACTGGATGAGGCACCAGACGAATAAATTTTCCTTTAATTCAAGTTCAAACGATTAATACCTGCCCACCTACAACCAATCATTAACAACAAAAATACACATTCACCTAGACCAAGAAGACCACCACTTATCTGCAAAAGACCCGCTAATATTGCACATCCACTCAAATATGCTGGTCCATGACTTCGACAAAGTGCAGCAATAACAACGGAACAAGCACCGGATGCGGAACTACATATCCCGGCTCTTCCACCAGTAGCCGCTGCGACAAACCCCAATGCCACAGTTGTCCATAATCCTACAAGTGGATTCACACCAGCAACAAAACTAAATGCAACTGCCTCAGGAACCATTGCCAAAGCTACAGCTGCACCTGCTGCCATGGATGGACCTGCCACTTCTCCCGTCTTTCTCAAGACATTGATGGACTTGGAGTTCACAACTAAATCCTCGAGTTGCGACGCAGATGCCCGCTCAGAACCTCCCGAATAATCATTAGAATCAGACTTAAAAGGATTGCCACGACGAAAAGGAGATTTTGTTTCCTTCTGGGTCTGTCGAGTAAAACACTGTGTATTTTCGGTAAATAGCAGCAACGATGCAACAAATGCAATAACAAAGCGATGATAGCGATTCATTTGAGAAGTTTTCAGTGAATTATGCAAATAAAAAATTAAACCGTCTATCTATCGATTTTGAGATTCTTCTAGATTTTCTAGCTTGTTTAAACTAGAACTTTATGGTTTCCTTCACTTTTTCTTTAATAGAGACTCTGAATTAATAGGAAATAGAATAAATGCGAGAAAGTTGTGTTGAAAACGTGATGTTGTCGTCTCGTCGACTGATGTCACTGTCCGTGTGATATGTCCCAGCTAATTTAGAGTATTCTCTATCCAAGTATTCCACAAAAGTGCGACGCAAAAATAGAAAGAAATCCATCTACGTTTGTTATATTTCTACCGGCAGATTATTACTTGAGTATTCGAAAAATAAAACAACATTTCTCAACATAGCCTTGCATTACAGGCGAGATAGGGCTTAGTGTCTTGTCAAGACAAAAGAACGCACCTGGGCAAAGAAGGCGATATCTAGAGAAGGAAAGTGTGCACAATAGTATTTGAAATCTTATGACCTCGAACAGTCCATTCCTCATTGATACTAGATTTTATTGAATGCTTGCCATTAATGCAAACACAATACAATCTTTTCCCATTCACTATCTGTGTACTTCGAATTCAAACCAATGCCTCCTATTTTCAATACACCAAGAGAACCTTTCAGACATGGTGGATACTGAAAACTGAAAAAATCAATCCAAATACTGAAAAGCAAAAGCAGAGAAGTTCAACAAATGACTGAAGAACAAAATATCGAGCAACTTATTGTAGCTTTTCAGGCGGTCCAGTTTTTGTAGGATACACAATTGACTCGTCCGCTAACGGATTGGCATGTATCGTAATGCGTTCTATGACAGGAGGATTGATCGGGCGATTCTTTTTCCCTTTCACAGGAAGAATTTCCATTTGATCTAACACCTTCCATCCTGATAAGACCTTTCCAAAAACTGTATATAGATTATTCAAATGAGGCTGTCGCTCGTATGTGATAAAAAATTGACTGCGAAAAAAGGAACAGAAGGATTAGTGCGTCACGTAAATGAATTTAATGACTACTATTCCACACACCTTCGATTCGTATTTGGTCCCTTATTTGCCATCCCTAATATTCCCCTTTTATTGAAAACGTTGTTGGGATGAAATTCGTCTTCAAACATACCACCCCAAATGGATTCTCCACCCTTACCAGTCCCAGTAGGATCTCCCCCTTGAATCATGAATGATCTTATATTTCTATAGAATTTAATAATCTATGAGTTACGTACCGAAACAAGAAAGTCACTAACCATTTCACTAAATCTCGGGCTCTCACCTATGAAACTCTGTCCCATCGTACGAGTTACTCGCAGCCAACACCAGAAAATTAAATGCTGTCCGCGGCGCAGTGTCGCAAAATATTTCCACTTTGATATCACCTAGAGATGTATGGATTGTTGCAGACATGTCTTTCTTCCAAAAATATGAAATTTTTTTGCTTATCAAAATGTTTTTGGTTGATCTTTCGGATTTTTTATTGCTGGACTTGCTGGAAGCAGCAGGCAGGAGGCATAACGAGTTGTAAGTTTTTTTTTTGAACTGCATGCTTTTATTATCGGTATTAACTTCTACTCTTGTACTAGGTATAAATTACTTTGTGTAGTTATAACTAGGGTTCCGGGTAGACGTGGCAGATGTCTACCAAAGTGGTATGGTAGTGGTATACCGTTGAGGTATGCCGAACTACCA
>Ga0209092_10001524_pt1 | contig 22406 bp, 25 predicted proteins | sample FraStrMetagenome_FD_187446 | JGI IMG/M metagenome (GOLD analysis project Ga0209092, IMG submission 187446) | Marine eukaryotic phytoplankton communities from Arctic Ocean - Fram Strait ARC3M Metagenome (SPAdes) (version 2) | ecosystem: Environmental > Aquatic > Marine > Oceanic | place: Fram... | reverse complement strand
ACGCGGCAGTTTCTCCTTAAACGATTTCATTATGAACGATGATAGTAGTTTGTGCTCACATGAAAGCGACGGTTCTAACTCAACGCACAATTCCGATGAACACATCATAAGCCGCATCGAACGCATCGTATTCAACATAATATCTGCATTGGATCGCGGTGAAGTACCATCATTTGAACAATTGGTGGATGAGCGGACAAAAGAGAGGAGAGGAATAGAAGCCATTACAAATATCTTGATAATAATGTCTTATGTACAAGAGTTATTACAATCAAAGAAAACGAGTACTTCTCGTGAGTTGTTTTATTTTTATGTCACCCACTTTAGTAATCAGGGTGAATGCGATCGCGCAATTTCGGATGTCGCTCGTATATTAGATGTACCAAGAATTGCAATGGGTATCGTTGCTTCTCCAAAAGGTAAGGAGAAGTGCAAAATCTAAGAAAATTTTGAACTGGAGTGCCTAATTTAATTTTTTCTCATTATCTTGCTAGGTTGGTTATGCGGGCGATTAAAATTGTATCATCAAGTTTATCATCAAAATGAAGATGATGCTGGAAACGCCATCACTCGAGGCGAGGAAGATGGTGGTAGCAAAAAAGTAACAGAATGCAGTAAACTTACATCTATGTATGGATTGCCTATCACTTGCGAATGGCTTCAATTAGCGAACAATAGAAGATCAGATATTTCATTTGAAAGTGACGCTAAAGTCATTTTGGTTATCGAAAAAGAAGCTATCTACACAAGACTTTGCGAAGATAAATTTTTTGACAGATGTCCATGCATAATCATTACTGGGAAGGGGTTTCCAGACCTAGCAACGAGAGCATGCGTGGCAATACTTCATAGAGGTTTAGACATACCGTGTTACGGAGTATGTGACTTGAACCCATACGGAGTCGGTGTTCTCAAAACTTACTTTAAAGGTTCAGTTTCGCTGGGAAAAGAGGCAGACATGTACCGTGTTCCCATAAATTGGCTAGGTTTACGACCTTCCCAAGTTGCAGAATTAGGCGATGACCTTCCTAAGCAGGTTTTCCAAGCTTTGACCGATAATGACGAAAAACAGCTTTCTTCGCTCATGAGCGAATGTTGCGAGTTCATGGATTTACACGAAGACAGAAGAGCAGAGCTATATGACATGCAGGAGAATGGTTATAAGCTTGAACTTGAATCTCTGCAATGGTTTGGGTTGGACTTTTTTGGAAATTGGCTCTTTGAAAGAATTTTAGAAGAAGATGTGATATGAAAAGACCAGTATGCGTTTGCTAGAACTTTAGTGTTCAAACATTTCACTTTATTTGCTCGGTACCATTTAACTTCACTTCTGCACTCGGATTCTTTGTTTTTGAGACTCGAAAGTCGCCTCATTCCCTTAATCACTAGGATCTGGGAAATGTCGCCATTCCTTCAGAATTTGTATTTTTTGTCATACCGGTATCATGATTTCTATACCATCCTTCCCTTTCTTTACTAAAGCTTTAGTACACGTTCATACCACTGGTAATTTAAACGCATACTCGAATATATCATAATCATACATGAAGAAGTGTGTTATTTGAAATGAGAAACTGAGAAATGAGTGTGAAGAATGAGAATTGAGAATTGAGAATAACTCACATGTCAACTCCAAACGTCTTTGTGCGAATATTACCTCTTCTGAACGAAGTTACACATCATCATAATATTGTGAATTGTGATCTGTATCTTGACTATTCGTACGTGCATGTACGACCATGGCGCCGCTGCCACACAGGAGAGAGTGTGGCGATGGATGATGGATGTCAACGGTCAAGAAGTCAAGTTGTGTGATCCTAATATATTTTTGGTGACAAGTACGTGTTTGACCGGTCGTTGTACTCCATCCTACAACAATAACTGGTAGTAAAATATTAATACCACTTTCAAGATTATTTCTAAATCCACTCGTACCATTCTATTCAAAACAAGTCGAAAAGGCTAGTGATCTGCTTTGTACAGAGATTCTTTCAATCTACAACAACGTTTGGTTTTGCAGCTTCATCTTGAATGATCACACGACAACTATCTGAAATAATAATTAGTTAATTAGTTCGTTGCAGGAAAAAGAAGAAATCTTTACATCGTGTCGTATCAATTTTTATTATTTTGGTAAAAATCATGCAGTTTATTAACACGGAAATTGGACTTTTCAGGAGTGCGTTCTTGTTGGGAGTCGGTTTCTTAATCTTCTCCAACGCCTGTGCCTCCTCGTCAACTCCAGCAGGTATGACAAACTTAGGGAACACATGCTATCTCAATGCTCAACTTCAGTGTCAATTTCATATTCCTCTTGTACGACATATGATATTGAAAGATGTTGAAAGCGGTGATCCCAGTGGCTTGAAGTCTGTATTCGAAATGCTTGAACAGTCAAATAAAGGAAATAGGAGGATCCCGGCCAACCCATTGTTGTTGTGTCGTCGATTGGGAATAAACGTTTATACGCAGCAGGATAGCCAAGAGTTTTGGAAGCTTCTTTTGACTACTGAACTGAGCACTTATCTACCAAATTTGGTTGATTTATACCAAGGCGCCTGTGAGAGTTACATTAAAGCTCAAGATGGAAGTAATCGTGAGAAAAGAAGGGAAGAGACGTTTCTTGACATATCACTAGAAGTTGCCCGAACGAATAATGATAACGATTGTCCATCTGTTTTGTCTGCCATAAAGGATTCTTTTGGGGTACCGGAGCTCTTAAGTAAAGCAGAAGGCAATGGATGGAAACCTGAAAAGGACGCTGAGCCTGTCGATGCATTGAAAGGGTCCACACTTAAAGAAGCAGGCCTACCATCAATATTGCAGTTTCATTTGAAAAGATTTAATTATGATTGGCAAACTGATACTATGAGTAAACTTAATGATAAGTTCGAGTTTTCAGAGGTGAGATCATGTAAATGAAAGTTTAAATGAATATTTTTAGGAACTAACTTAATGAGGGGAACTCGGTAGGTTTTGGATTTGTCGAGTGTTTGCGAGATGGAAATCTCTGAGGATAAATGTCGAACTATTTTTGATTTGCAATCAATAGTTGTGCATATGGGACAATACGGAAGTGGTCATTATTATAGTTACATCCGAACAAATCCAAATAAACGAAGTGAAAAATCTCGCTGGTTCAGATTAGATGATGAACGTGTGTCAGAAGTTCCGTTTTCGGATGTGATATCTGATTGCTTTGGAGGTAGAGTCCATTCGCGCAAAAGAAAGAGGGACTTTTTCAAAAGAATGTTCGGAGTTGGTACACGCTTAGAATTTGGATATGGTGGCAAATCTAGTAGTGCATACATGCTCCAGTATATTAAACGATCGGATTCCGATCTCCTATATTCACCATGAGTTGTCAGGAATGTATTGGGTAAAGTGACAATAGAAAATACATGTGCCCAGCTCCGAATAAAGCCAATTTGCTATCTACAAGTACAAACGAGATAAGTCTAAACCTAATTGAAGAATCGAAAACCAACTTTATTTGTGGCTGATGGATGACAGTTGAATATTGAAAACCTACAAGCGTTGAATGGTTTTAAAATTACCGACGCGACGCTAGCGCAAATAATTTTCATTTATAATTCTTTCTTAATGTCAATGATTTAGGGAAAGCGAGGCACTCCATATACTGTAGAGATTTTTCAATCTATGATGTTGTGTAAAAGTTAGACTAAATTTTCAACCGAATGCATGACACGCGTAGCCATTTCAAAAAAGATTTTGTTTTCACCAGGGCAACATTCGCAAGTACTTTATGCCGCCCTAAACGGTTCACTCTTTTGCTATGAATTTGTTGCCGACATTCCTTTCTCGTCTTTTGGCACATTGACACACGTGAAAGGTTGAGGACTGAGATCGTATTTATTCATCATAAATTTTAGAAAAGTTCAGGCCTTTCATCTCTACCAGTTGGCCAAATAGTATCAACTATTATTGCCATATCCTCAGCCATTGGTGCGCAAAAAACCAAATCTTTTCCTGTGATTGGGTGACTTATTTCCAGTTTATAAGCGTGCAACAAAGGGCGTAAGATTCCTCGTTGCTTTGAAAGTTTTTTGTTCCAGTCGGATATCCCATACACATCGTCACCATAAATTGGTGTTCCCCTATCTTGAAGATGAACTCGAATCTGATGCGTTCGGCCAGTCTTTATAGTTATGAACGACAGTTTTAATTTTCGATTAGCTTTCGTATGACATGTGATGTGTATCGTCAGTACGATACTAGGCAAAAGGTACTCACCTCAATACGAACTTCGGAAATAGATAACTTTCCATTGAAAGCGAGGTTTTGGACGAATGACAACGCTCTACGTCCAACCTGGGCAGGACTTTTTTCTGTTTGGAATCTAGGGACGACCCGTCTCTGCCTACCTTTGGTTGGGTCAGGAACAACTCTCATTTTCTGACGATAAAGTGGATGCCGGCCGATTGGTTTATCAATTGTAACGTTGTCACCAGGATTGCCAACAGTCACACACAAATAAGTCTTCTTTACCCTTCTGTTAGCGAAGGCATCTGATAATGCGCCGAGGGCTTGTCTTGTTTTTGCCACAATAATAAGGCCAGTTGTACCTTTATCTAGCCGATGGACTATTCCAGGTCTTAGCCCCAAACTTTCACCATTTTCATCTTTAACTCCGTTGTCAGATTCACTTAGAACAAACTCACCAGAGCCAAATTTAGATTTGTAAAGTAAGTGATGTGCCACAGCGTTCACGAGAGTTCCGTCCCAATTTCCAGCTGCAGGGTGCACGACTATTCCAGCTTGTTTATTTACAACAATCTTTGTTGTCGAAAGATAGATATATGAAGAAAGCGATGAAAGGGGAAGAATACCATAACACGAAAACTCACCATGTGTTCATCTTCAAATAGAACTGACAAAGGGATGTCTTGTGGTCGAATCATTTCTTCTTCTGTCAGCCCTCCTTTCCCTCTATTTACTAATCCGCTAATAAGTGATTCGACTGATAGTTCCTTATCCTTAGTACCTTTGTCGATGGAATCCTCGGCAAACACTATAAGTTCATCACCGGTTTGTATTTGATGCGATTTTTTCGTAATAACACCTTGACCAGCAACCCTAACACAACCATCGCTTAATAGTTGACTACATTGCGATCGCGAAATACTTATTCCTTCATTATCAACACTATCCTCACTAGAGGCTTCGGAATGTGACGTGATCAAAGATTGCAATGCATTGTCTATCCGTGCGCCACTCAAGTCTTCTGGTATGATAAAATGAATACTTGCCATGTCATCCCAATCCATATCATCACCTTCATTCGAAATTGAATTTTCATCCTCATCTTCCTCTGATTTGTCAAAGAGAACTTCCAATTTTTCAAGTTCCTCGAGATTTAATGACTGGGGTTTCTTTGCCATCTTCAGATGAGAATAAGTCAACCTTTGAGAAACCATATTCCATGCGGGCATCGCCTGGAATGAAAAACATATCACTTGTGGTAAATATAAAATTAAGGAGGCACCAACGAGGTAAGATAATCCCACATGCTTCATCATAATGTAGAGAGAAGAGTCAATTTCTAGAAACAATATTTTTGGATGCCTTCAAAGAAAATAATTCCAGTGTACGCAAAAATCGGTACATATGACGTTTTTTCAGTGGCTGCAGCGGAAAAATTGACTGATGGCTGATGGGCTGATGGAAGACAAGACGATGGATCACGAGGTGAAGTAATATTTAGCCACAATGACGTTACTGATATAAGTAGGTAATGTACCTACGAGCGTACCGGTTGTACATAGTACATAGTACATATTGCTCACGTCTCACGTCGCGATTGACATCGATTCAACGCGAGTGTAGCGCGAAGTGCGAAGCGTTTTGTGAGAAAAATTGCTAGCACTTGTAAAATCTTCTTTCGATTAAAAAAAATGGTTTTGCAGTTGTAGAGAGGATTGAAAACGCCAAGAGCATTTTCTTGTGCCTTTCAACTCTGAGGATCACTCACTTAATATTTTCCAATAGCTTTTATCTGTTAGCCATAGCGAGCATCTTACGAGTATGATAGTAGTTCCGTTTTCTTTTATGATAAAGTTGAAATTAAAGCTCCCTTATCTCTAGAGAGATCGTTGCGTAGGCATGTACATTCACGGTGATCAATAATGGTCCTAAGGCTACTCTATTCTCAAATCGTTAGTCAAATAAAGGTAAAAATCGTAAACTATGGGCTCACACATCGCAAAAAAGTCGCTTTATTTATTTACTGTCAAAATTTATTTTTGTTCTTCGCTCTCAGGTTCGTAATCCGGATTTTCTTTCAATATTACAATGCCTTCGAGCACGCTAGCTACACTCAACACTTCTTCCGTTCCAAGCTCAGCTCTCTCCTTCACTCCTAGTAAGACTGGTGTTGTATGTGTCTGAAATCCTGTAATTGACTTCGGCTTACCCGCTTGACCAACTGTTTCGACGGCCTGTCCGACTCGAACAGTCACCGGCTTCCACGTACTGCCTTCCTCATCGACAGTTATTAACATGCGAGGACTCATTGCACAGGTCAAGTAATAGAGCAAGTAGTGCGTCTTATCTAACAACGAAGTTTTCATATCGAGGCATAAGTGCAGAATTGAAAATATCGACCCAAGTGCTGGATAGCTGGTGAGCATACGATCCGAGTGAATGGGATTAATCGTCAATAGACCTTTCCCCATGTGTAACAAAGCCTGAGCAATACGTACGCAGAATATATGGCCTGCATCCTTACTATAAAATTCGCTTAACTGCCGTAGGAGCCCAGCAACACGAGAGTTGTTTGTTCCTGCACTGATAAAGCCGAGACCCATAATCGCATTCTGAGAGAGTTCTTCATCAGGATCGTGCGAAAGCCTTGAAAGCGTATCGATTACGCTAAATTCGGGGTTTGATAAGTACAGCAGTGCAAGGGCAAGCGGAACGGCACGCTTTATGGGCAACTCGCAGTAATGCAACAAATGATCGAAAGCACGTACGGTCATGTCCACACCAACTGATTCGCCCATTGCAATAAGAGAAATTCCTATCACTGCAGCAGCCTGATGATCGGCATCTTCGGTCAAATGTTCAGTACATTCGTGTAGCATCTTTTGAACTTTTAGGACATTGCCGCTACCAGCATATGCGCACGATTCTAGAACGATCAAACCATATTTGCTCCAACTCTTCGTCTTTATATCGGTATCAGCATTTGCATTATCATCATCTACCTCCTGCTGTCCAATTGTACTAATTGCTTCCAACATGGCATCACATTGATCAAGTTTTCCCATAAATAAAAGACCGAGACCCACAAATATCAAGCGTGCATGGCTGTGACTGAGTTCTGCCTCGCTACTTTCCATCAACCGTTGGAGTATAACAGTTGCGGCGACATCATCAGCGCTTCCAATATGTATCATTCCTAGTGCCAAACATGCCAATGCGGTCTCGAGCATATTATTTTTTTCATTCCCTCCCGTCTCACTCTTTTCAATGATTGGTACCAACAAATCCATAACGTCAGCTCGTTCTGCGCCGGCGTATGCGATTCCCAACCCAGTTATCGCAGCACACTTCATGACATGGCTAGAGGACGTACCATCTTCTACGTGCTCTTGTAACAACGCCAATGCCGGATCTGCATCATTGCGGACACCACTGCTCAACACCCCAACCGCAAGCGCAGCCCCAGCCTTAACGTAGTCTTCGCTGGAATACAGAAATTTATCAATCTGCGTCAACCCTTCCTCTACATTCCATAGCAAAATGGAACCAAGTGAAGCAGCAGCACTCAGCATTCCATGATCTTTGTTCTTATACAGCCATTCAGCATTATTATTGTTGTTGTCGGCGTTATCACTACCCTCGCCATTCGTCATAAGTTTATCATGACCAAATCCCGCATTAACAAAGGCATTCACAAATGTCGAGGCCAGATTGGCTCGAGCTGAATCCACGTGTGACGAACCCCCATCTCGACGATGACTGTTTCTTACAAAACCACCGGTTTCAGCCAAGTGACTTTTATATATGTCTTCCGGTGTCTTTGCTTCCATCACATCTAAATCCCGGGCAAGCGACAAGAACTGTTCCGAAAGCTGAACGTTCGAAATGATATCGTTCAAGGTTTCATCCTCTTCGCTGTAATCTAAATTCACTCGATGCCGACCTAACAAGAAGCACATCTGCTTCTTTAATACCTCATCGGGACAATCATTCAATATCTTTTTCAATTCTTCCTCGTCAAAATTCATTCGAAGACCGATTCGCATGGCATCAAAATACTGACCCTGAGATATGAAAACGTGGTACGCGACATTTAAAACTTCATGTAGGTCATCCGGATCTGCCATGAAGTCTGCCGCCTTGATCAAGTACAAGCATATGCGTTTGTAATTCCCTTCGTCAATGGATCCTGCTGGCAAGTCGAGTAACTTTTTAAGTCGCTGAACTTCTAACAGTAAGTCAACTGCCTCTGCTTCGGCATTGTGAGTAATGTGAAAGGGTACGATGGAATCTACCATTCTTAGAAGATCCGAGAAGGGAGCATCATCATCTGGATCCGCACCATCAACAGTAATACGATGATTATATTCTGCTCCAATTTCACCCGCAAGCGAGCGAACGTATTCGTGACCCCAGCATCCTAGATTATCATTGCCAGTGTCATCGGACATAAGCTCTTTCGGAACTATAGTTTTAATCTCGTCGTGGGGTAGAGATTCGTATGTTTTAAATGCCTTGAGTTTGTAGCTCAAACTTTCTCGTTTTTCTACAAAGAATATAAATCAAAACATTTCAAAATTAACTGACCATTCAAGGACAAACAAACACGTTGTCTCCACCGATACGACAATGACTTACCGGAATCACCAAACGTCATGGAAAGCACTGACAAGACATCTGACATCCTTGCCTGTAACAAAACATCAACCGGACTTGATCCCCCCAAACCCTGTCCAAATTGCACCAAATCGTCATAATACGGCCTCAAAAACTTTAGAGGTTTTGGTACACTGGTCATACTACTCGTCGCACTGCGCAACTCAGTCGTAATCACCTGCAAAGCCTTAAGCTGAATCAACGGTTCTGCAGCAGGAACCAGATCCATAACCTCATCCTTCGCAGCAGCCTCTTTCTCATCATCACTCCCAATGGGTTTCTTACCAGTCAATGTCGTCACACAAGTTTCAAGACGTTCCTTCAATGCCTTATCTTCCTCTGACATAGCAGCAGCATTATCATCTTCTAAATCTTTGTTACTGGATAATGTCTTCTTCTTCTTAATATTATTATTAGACTTGGTATCATCTTTCTTTTCGTTGGAGGTTGCCTGCATGGTAATATCCACCGCCTATTGTGTTTTGTATGATTCACAAATGAGATAAAATGAAATAAACTGAATTCATAAATCAATAAATAACTATTTCACATCCATAATTTCTCATTCAATATCGTTATAGCAATACCGATGGTTAAGAACAAATCTCACCTCCTTCGACTCATCCTTTCTATCCACAGGTGCCATGTTTGTTAGATATTTTGCTATATACGTTTTCAATGAGCGATGCGATGTGGTGGGATGGAAAGAGTTTACTCCGAAATTAATCAATAAGAATTACTGAATGATTGTTACTAAATGTATATGAAATGTACACTGCCGTTGGAGTGAAACAAAGTTGAAATGCTCTGAAGTGTATGTTTAATAGGACGATGCTGTGAGCTATGTGTGTTATCTCGGTATTTTTCGGCGGCAATCCACAAGTTTGTTGGGAAAACGAGCCCGTCCCGTCTCGATAGAGGTCGGTGGGTTTAGTAATTTAGATATGAGACGTTATAAAATATGTTTGCAAGGATGATTATAAATTATGATTATGATTGATGATGTCAATGTCTGGTCCTGGCCCCAGGATACGAACTTTAAACTTTAGTTATTGTGCTGAGGTAATCAGAGTTCCCATGAGACCTGAGAATCGAACGGCCGATTTTGTCCCAAAAAAATATCAATTCGCCCCGGAATCTCTCAGCCAGCCTTTCGCAATCAACACAAATAGTAACAATTTACTAGTAAATGATGAAAACAGCAGCAACAACATATACAATGAATTCCCATACTTCCCGAGCACACCAAGCAACACAACACATATGCACGTATTCCTAATTATATTTATAATAAGATGTTGTTGAGTGATACAAGATATCTATTAGTTTTAAGCCAATTCGGGTGTCTGCAGTTCCGGCTGTGAGTCTTCAAATTTTGTAAGCATCTTTAATGATTAATGATTCCACCTCAATCGCACGTTTTGTCGAATAGTAGAAGTAGGCGGGCTTTTTAATTCAACGGTCATGAATTCATCGTTCAAAGACGAGTCAGCACATAAAGCATTCAAAGATTTATTGGTTGTCGATTTCAAGTTCACCAGTGACCGTGCAAGCAAGTCGATTGGGAAAGTAATCGCTGAAAAAGATAATATTTCACGTGGTTCTTTGACAAACAGCGAAATAAAGCTTCTGCAGTCAGAATCATTCGATTTTGATGACAACAACACAAGTACAGGCGAAAATCTGGAGAGCGGGTTCCGAGCTATAAGTCAAGAAAGTTTTGTACCAGTGAATGATGTTGATAAAAGAAAATCAATCTTTCAACCTAAAAGAGAAAAGAGTTGCAAAACAGAAAGCGAAGCGAAGAATTCACCCGATGTTGTACATACTGCACATTTCTTGCAGTCTCACTACTCGCATTCCAGTTTCTTCGTAAAGCGAAGACGCATTTTTTCTAATTCTGAGTTGAAGATGCCGGAATGGCACTAATGATGAAGTTTTTGGAATGAATTTTCTATGGAAATATTCAAATCATACAATTTAATCCGTATGTCTGCTCTAGCTACGCATCTCTTCTAAAGCACCGGTAATGTCTTTAAGTTTGTGGACTGATATAGCTATGAATCAATTCAAACAATCAATAATAATTATAAATACAAAGTCGAAATCTGGTTTGTTATATTTGATTTTCTTGCTAGTAGACCTTGATTTCTCCTGTATCCTATATGAGACCTGAGAATTGCTAGCTGTGCACGCTTGTTGAAAGCTCTATTCGTTGGTATTAGACTAATACTTCTTCGTAATTGTGTTTCTATCTTAAAAGTTGTGTGCTAGATTTCTATCTTGACTTATTTCCATAAAACTAGTACAATCAATCTTGTTTCTCGAGTTTTCCTTCAAACCTAAGACTTGATTCAATCTTACTTTCAAACCTAAGACTCGATTCAATCTTACTTTATTCAAGTTTCCTTCGAGTTACGTTCCTACGTAGGAATACATATTCGTGTCAAGATCATTTCCGTTTTGTCTGATGTTAGTTCCTGAAGATTCATCGGATTCGTTGATATTTGAATTACTTTGTTCAACAGCCTCCCCAATGGTATCTCTGTGTAAACCATCAACTGATTGAACAATAGAGTTCCATTGCTCATAAATTCGTAATGATTCATTACGAATCCTTGTGCTGAATTTCTGTTGTAACTGTTTAGTAACATTCTTTGTCATTATATCACTTTCATTTTCTTCACTCTTGACATAATCAATAGTTAATTCCTCTTTATCGAATGCTTCCCTTATCCAATGCATTCGTATTTGAATTGCTTTCGTTCTCGATCCCATCTGTTTATTGCGTAATAGAAAAATACATCCCATATTGTCTTCCAACATTATTTCTGAAGTAGTAACATAAAATACTTCGTTCAGAAACATCTGCATAAACTTCAACTCACTTGCATTTAACACAGCCGCAACGTATTCGGCTTCAGTGCTTGATCGGGTTACCATACTTTGACTTTTCGACAGCCAATTTGTAATTGATCCTCCAAGGGTTTGAATACCCCCACTTACACTTTTTGGCGATCCATAGTTGGAATCCGTAAGTGTCCCTACTCTCATCGCTCTTGGTTTTCTTATAGTCAGTTTAATGTCGTCTTTGTGTTTTTTCAAGTAACCTATGAAAGGTGTTAGTTCTTTCCACTGCTCAGGACCTGAATCAATCTTGTTTCTCGAGTTTTCCTTTAAACCTAAGACTTGATTCCGAATCTCTCAACCAGCCTTCCGCCATCACGCATTTACACTAGCATATATTCACCTTTATACAACTAAACTAGTAAAATGTCAGTATTTGTGTGAATGGCTTAAAACTTATAGATATCTTGTAGCACTCAACACCATCTCATTATAAATATAATTAGGAATACGTGCATATGTGTTGTGTTGCTTGGTGTGCTCGTGAAGTACGAGAATTCATTGTATATGTTGTTGCTGCTGTTTTCATCATTAACTAGTAAAATGTTAGTATTTGTGTTGATGGCGGAAGGCTGGCTGAGAGATTCCGGGGCGAATTGATATTTTTTTGGGACAAACTTTGTTAGCGTGCAAAGCTAGCGATTCTCAGGTCTCATTACCATCGATTTAGGCGAATGACTAACACAAACACTGAACCTCGTTTACATAAAGAACCATACGACGGTAGAAAGATGAAAATAAGCATAATACATAACAACTAAGATATGAGCTTTATTGATGTTGACGTAACGAACCTTGACATCAAGTCTTAAAGGAAGTTACCACCTAAGAAGAACGACAAGAGAAAGAGAAGAAAATGAAATATTGCAAGCCCTGCGAGAATCAACGTCGCCATCTGACACCTTTCGTGATATCGACGGACAGAATGAGCGGTATCGAAGCCCGAGCATTTTTCAAGAGGCTTGCAAAGTTGCTTGCAGAAGAGTGGGAGAAGCCCTATCCAACAGTAAGGGGTTTCATTAATGCTCGAATAAATGTCGCTCTAGTTAGAGCAATGAATCGATGCATTAGAGGTCCTAGGATCACTGCGAGCCATATGTCGAATCAATTTCGTTGGAAGGGAGGTGAAGGAATTGGACTTCTGAAAAGTGAAAATCACTTAGAGGGAGTTTAAAGCAACATTTGAAGATCCCAGCAGAGTTCCCATTACATACGGCACAAATATTAAACCTTCATGTATGAGGATTTTCTTCAACAACACGCCGTAGCAGATATTGCTCACTTACTTGCAACATACAACTTTCTCTCCGCACTTGTAGTCCTATGCTTTCCGTAATGATACTAGTAAAATGCAAAGGATTACATGATTCACTAAAATACTATGCTACTTTTGCAAAAAAATAATTACCAAAGGATTACTGGGCACAAATTCGGGCTTTTTATGTGGTTATAAGATAGAACATGCCAGTAAAAATCAACGTAGGCTAATAGCAGAACATGAAGCTGACCCGATTCCGTTCTCGTTATATAGCAAGATTTGTAAATGAGCAATAAGTGAAGGGAATCTTTACGTTTGGTGTTGGACCATTTTGCAATGGACCTGCGTTTCAATGTATGGCGGACATTTTCTGTCATTTTTCAACTTCTTTCCATCAATACACACAACAGAATGAGCTCCGATCAAAGTAAAAAGCGCAAGATAAGCATGTCCACCAAGATTGAGATTGTTGAGTTCCTCCAGACATCAAAAGGTTGTTTCTTTAAATACTTTCACGAATTTTCGTTCGTAGAAAGAAGCGAACTTTGAAGTTCGGACTCTGAGTACTGAATATCCCCACTTCAATGAATACTTTTGCCTTAAAAATGAGGCACAAAGTGGGGGATTCATTGCACAGAGTAAACTGTATGCCCATTTTTGAGTTTAGCTATGTATTGTTCGTCGACAAGGGGTCAGCAAGTTCAAAGTATTGTTTGGAACTGAGAAAAATTCAATTAAAGCATAAGGCCGTAGTTACGAAATATCTTCGTAAAGGACACGGCACCAACCATGGCATCAGAAAAGGCGGACCCACGCATGCTCTTACATACATTACTTCGCCTCAATCCCTTTTGTCGGTAGCTCAACGAGGAGATTGGTCTATGGGAGATGTGTTTATATTTACTAGAACTACGGTGATGCCGGTGATCAGTGTCTTGGACGTGTCCTTTCAGGCCTCGACCCGTCAAAAGAATCATTTTCATTATTACCGCCACATTTTGTAGACACAGATCAAAATTACGTCAATGACGCATTAAATATTTGCTTTAGAGGATTTTTACGAAAACATCCTTAATCGAAAGGTCTGCTTCTTTTGTGTTTAGCAAGTATTGTTTATCATTTTGATTGGTTAAAAATTATACGCTCTGCATCTTCAGATCATGAACTTGACAAAGTTATCGTTTTTAGTCTTTTGTGTGATCTAATTACAAAATTAAAGCCTTTAGTAACAATAAATGCATCATCTGAAATGCTACCAACGGGCATACCGCCACATGCCGATCAATTAAAAGCGATTTCAAAAATATTGGAGTCAATTGAGATATTGAGTAGGAAGTTTGATTTCATAGGTAACAACCAAATATTTGTATTAGTATTTGTACGCGACATCTTATTAAGTAGTGGAGAGGATATCGGTAAAAGTGTGGATGAAGCTATCGAAAAGGTACAACTGAACGCGGGAAACGTCACTAATCGGAGAATAAGTGAGTTACTCGAAAAACAAACTGAAAAATGGAACAATTATTGAAGACAAAACCAAACTTCCAGAAAAAAAATTCAACAAATGCGCAAGACGGCAATATTTTTACTTGTATTGAAAACATTTTCGATGTACCGACTAGCTTTCGATTCCAGAAACGTTGCAATCTTTCTCTCGCGTGGAGTTATTGGGTAAAAGTGTTGCAAATACCGGGTGAAACCAAAATAAAGCCATTTCGCTTCTTACATAAACTACAAAAGAAAATTGGAAATAGATATCGCACCGATTTTTGTCCGGTGTTAGAATTATTGGACGAAGGCGTCTTACTTCATCATGAAAGCGGTATTTCGTCAGAGTATGGTATATTGACTATTGAAGAAGTTGAAAATTTGTTCAACGTAGGATATAACTATTTAAAAACAAGAATGAGCTTCATCTTTTCTGATCATTTTGAAAAAGCTGAATCTCAGAGAGCGTCTTGGTTGGTGGAGTACTGTTTGGTGCTCGAGTTATGTCCAAGAATTAGCATGAAGTTGTTCAAGATAGGTTTAAATTAATGTAAGACTTATATAAATATATTCAAATATTCGCTTCATTATCATTTATTGTGCCACAACATCTGGGATACTTTTGAAAATAGCTAGGACGGCGTTGCTTGCCTTTCCGGCCGAAAAATTATTCTGTTTCACGGAAAAGAAAGTGTTTATCTGCATCTGAGCCATATTTTTCAACATGAGAAGGCTTTATAACCTTGGACTAAGCTTCTCATGTTGAAAAATATGGCTCAGATGCATATAAACATTTTCTTTTCCGTGAACGAGTGTGGGTTGTTATTTCATAGCCATTGGTGGGTGTTTAGTAGATTATGCTATTGCAAACATATTCCTTATCTTACTCTACGACTGAAGCAGAGTATACAGAGTTAACCAAAACTAGCAAGTGTGGAAAATTCATTTTGATGCTGCAAGAAGAACTAAAGGTTAAAGATTTGCCTTTTTTAATCTTTGGAGATAAGTGTAGAGTGATTTTCTTAAGTGAAAATCTCTCAGTAAATAAAAGAAATAACCGCAGTGATATTAAACATTATTTCATTAGAGAGTTGGTTCGTGATGGTTTGGGGAAAGATTACAAGATTTCGCCGAGAGATTGTATCGCAGATATTGGAAGTAAGAATTAAGAAGTTTCTCTCTTCATTAAACAAAAAGCTGAGATTGATGATGGATTTCCTACCCTACGTAAGAAATTTTATGGATAAGATGGGATCCTTACCGAAGACTCCTTGTTCCTGTCAATAAATGACACTTTGGAATTCATATCCGGAAGAGGTAAATAATTAGAGCTACCATTTCTACGAAATCTCAAGTGTCTTTAATTGACAAGAGTAACAAATACCATTTAACTGACGAAATCAGCATATTTCGGGCTATGCCATGGCGTATTCGAAGATTACAACTTAAGAATAATATATGATGGCAATGTGAAATTTTAGTACAAAAAAATCGATGCAACTGGATCACCTCGAGCCGTACTTAAATTATCTGATAAGAATCTCTTCTACAATTCTCCCTCTCGCAAGTAGTCATAAAAGTAGGACACACTCCGGTTCTTTCATGCCTATATTGTAACAATTGCTTACATGTATACTACTTTTCCAAACCAATGACTGATGAGGAGGAAAGAGGAGGAGATCTAAATTTATGCGAGGTATAACTGTTAAAAGAGTAGATGTCAGCAAAATAATTGAAAAAAATTAATGAACGAGATACGAGATACGCCATCAATCGTGTATGGCGAGAACTAATTTCGAACTATTTAGCCCGACCCGCCCGTTCACTTCTTCCCACTCCCACTCACACTCCATCACTAATCCCCATCATCCCACCAAACCCCGTTACAAATCCTTTTCCGTTTTGAGATATAAAGTTGTCGTTCAGACAAAACAAAAACAAAGTATTCACATCTTCTCTCGATTCGAAGATCGAGTTTTGCAACCATACAGTTCATATATAAAATGTTCGATATCGCAGCAATTGTAGCTGCGGCTGCTAACACTGGCGGCATCGGGAAGAATAGTTCTTTGGTGAGAGTGATATATATCCTTGTTCTTTCACTTTGAAAATATTTGTCATTTCCTTTTCATTTACATACATATGTACTAAATTATGTTCCATTTACTGCGCTCATTTCATGTTTCTTGTATCAGCCATGGAATATTCCAGGTGATATGCAATTCTTTAAAAAGATCACATCCACCGCGGAAGACGGGAAACAGAATGCGGTCCTTATGGGTCGTAAAACGTGGGAAAGCATTCCAAAAAAGTTTCGCCCGTTACCAAATCGTATTAATGTGATACTCAGTCGTAATCCTGAACGATTAGATGATGTGCCAGAGAATGTCATCATCGCTTCATCTCTCGAAGACGCGTTGAAAAAGCTTTCCGATACTTCATCTTCTATAGGAGTTGATAAGGTTTACATTATTGGGGGAGCCTCACTTTATGCTCAGGCTCTTGAAGATAATGTGTGTAATAGAGTTATACTCACCCAGGTACACAACCATCCAATGGATTACTGCAATGAAGGATCTCCTGATGGATATGATACGTTCTTCCCATTGTATGTTATGAAGGATTGGGATTGTAAAGTACTGGATGACGATCAACAATGGAAACATCACGGAGAGATTAAATATAGATTTTGTGAATATGTTCGTCCCGCGTCGACACCTACGAGCAGCGGTGATCAATGGATAGATGACAGGTTCGGACTTCATCAGGACCAGGACGAGAAAAAGATGGAGGAACAGGATTGTGGAGGTAATGAGGAAGAAATGCAATACTTGAATTTAATTCGACACATTATCGAGAACGGTACGTCAAAGAGTGATAGGACAGGAACTGGAACCGTATGCTCTTTTGGACATACTATGTGTTTTTGTCTTCGAGATGGAACCATCCCATTACTCACGACAAAGCGAGTATTTTGGAGAGGCGTGGCAGAAGAATTACTTTGGTTCATTAAAGGCGACACTTCGGCAAAAACGCTTCAGGAGAAAAATATCCACATTTGGGATGGAAATTCTTCCAGGGAATATATGGAGTCAATTGGATTATCTCATTACGCCGAGGGAGATTTGGGGCCAGTTTATGGTTTCCAGTGGCGTAATTGGGGTGCCGAGTATGAAGGCAGTTCTGCTGACTATACAGGGAAAGGTATCGATCAGCTTTACGAGTGCATTGAGAAAATTAAGAACAAACCATGGGATCGAAGAATTATCATGAGTGCGTGGAATGTAGGCGATATAAAGAAGATGGCCCTCCCGCCCTGTCATATGTTTTGTCAATTCTTTGTGGATACCGAACAAAACGAGTTGCACTGTCAAATGTATCAACGTAGCGCTGATATGGGTCTTGGGGTCCCTTTCAATATTGCTTCATATTCCTTGCTTACCCATTTGGTAGCCAAAGTTTGCGGCCTCAAACCAGGGAACTTTGTTCATGTTCTTGGCGACGCTCATGTTTACAATAACCACATTGATGCTCTGAGACTTCAACTAGAACGAAGGCCAAGATCTTTCCCAAAATTACGGATCGAGAAAGATAATTGTCGTATAGAAGATTTCGAATTAGCCGATTTAGTAATTGAGGGCTATAATCCCCACAAAACCATTAAAATGGAAATGGCTGTGTAAAAGAAAAAGAATAATTTAAATCATTTCGTGAAGTCGAGTTAACTAGAGTTCTTCGACGTAAAGAAATGTGTCACTCTTCTTTCGTGATCACGTATAGAATTATTTGTTATTAACATGTAAACTCGGTTGCATTTTTGCGCACGTATCGTTTCTACCATATACACCAAGTTTCTTGCGGATGTAGATGATAGGTACTGTCTAACTTGCAGGAGTGATGATATCGAATGCATTCTTGAACAATTCCTAACAGGAGATAGTCATCGGTTCAATCAGACCCTTGGAAGAAACCCCTGCAAGAAAGGATGCATTTGTGTGTGCGTCTGTGTGTGTTTGAGAGCTAAACAGCTTCTTGTCGCTGGTGGGACACACGACACACGTACTCGTAGCTCTCTACTCCCTACTCACTCTCTGCTAAATATCCTTTTCCTACTCTCACAAATTCATTTTTCTCTTCACCACTACGAGTAAGCAACAAAAGAAGAAGAGAGGTCAATGATACCTTGCATGCTGACACACTTTACACTCCAAACAAATATCAAAATCCATAACCTTCACCCCGAATTCATTCCTTAATTAACCATTTACATCAAAAGCCATGCCCGCCAACGGACAACAGCATAACACCTCCTCCTCCAGTTCCTCCTTTATGGACAAATTACGATCCTTGGACAATCATACTGCCGTAGCCGATGAATTTCGAGTCCGGACTAAGAACGGGGGAATGATCTCATTATTCACCATTGTTAGTATACTGTATCTGACATATCAGGAATATCAATTTAACGTCACAACGGTCGAGGTGTTGGATCGAGTCCATGTAAATGCTACGACGCCAGCTGGTTTGCCGGTGGAATTTGAGATTGATTTTCCATACCTTCCGTGTGCGTTGATAAGTGTGGATGCTACCGATCCTACGGGCCAGTTGCAGAGTTTTCATTTGGATCGGACGCATCATGTGTATAAATCGAGGACTAAGGATGGGAAAGTTGTTCTTCAGAATATGAAACAGGAGTTAGGTGGGACTGCAGATGAAGAAGGGCTGATGTCTCGTTTGAACGTGTTGACGGAGGAGGCTGAGATATACGAGGATTGTGGTAGCTGTTATGGAGCTGAAGATCCGAACGAGGATGTTTGCTGTAATACTTGTGATGATGTGAAACGGGCTTATAAAAATAAAGGCTGGAATTTGGATACTCATACTGTGCGCCAGTGCCAAGATGAAGCGAAAGCAGAGGATGAAGCTGATGAAGGATGCATTATCAAAGGAGATATCGCTGTTTCTACCGGTGGTGGCAACTTTCACTTTGCCCCTAGTCATGACCTCGAGTTTTTTGGAGATGACACGCGCGATGTCTTCAAACTAGCGCATGATCTCTTTGAAGAATATGACGTTTCACATACAATTAATAAGTTGCACTTTGGAGAAGAGGATCAATTTTTCCCTTCACAAGTGCACCAACTTAACGGTGCTGATAGACATGTCGAAGATGGCTATGGCATGTACCAATATTATATCCAACTTATACCTACACGGTACATCTATTTGAATGGTACATCTCAGCAGACCTTTCAATACAGCGTTACCGAACATTTACGTCATGTTTCTCCCGGCATGGGACGAGGTGTACCGGGAGTTTTCTTTTTCTACGAAGTGAGTGCCCTCCATGTTGAATTTGAGGAGGCAAGAAAGGGATGGATAAGATTCTTTACGAGTGTTTGTGCTGTAGTTGGTGGCGTATTTAGTGTAGCAGGAGTACTGGACAGGATGCTTTGGAACTATGAGAGGCGAAAACTGAGAGGTTCTGGTGGTGCTTTGGGATAGATTCTAGGCAATTTATCAATTTTGCAAACACAAGTTTTTGTTGTTTACCAGTGGATCAATATGTCATCAATCTCAGTTAAGCGATTCTTTTAAATTCCTAATTTCCTGCCTGATGAGTTGTTTATGTGTGGTGATATCTACTAGTAGTGAATTACTGAAGTATACAGCTTGTAACTTACGAACCATTGGAAACGAAATTATTTATAAGCTCACGAGAGTGTTTGACGTTATTTTCTCGTATGTAGAATACCAATATTCTACTGCTTCTAAAATATAAAGGGCTGTAATCTGTAATGACGAAAGTTATACTAGCAATTTTATAAGTAAGTTACGCGTGTTAGAGTGGCACTATTTTTACTAATCTTATAACCTGAGGAGTGAGGACAGGAATACACCTTTCAATCTCGATAACATCATGACCAGACATCGCTTCGAAGATGTGTTAAATGAAAACAGGTAAGCAAAAATTGAATTAAGATCCATTTAAGATAAGCTAGTCTAGTGGTAAACTATTCGGAGCCAATCATTTTGACCGTGTCAATAAAGCCACTCACTATACACACGAGATATCAATTTCAGATTGCTTCAGCTAAGTTCAATCGTCAGTCAATTCCATTTGTCCGTCCATATTTGTTATGATAGCTGAGTAGCCATCGTCTTAGGACTGAATACTTAGCTCGAGTTGGACTGCAGAGTACAAAGATGAAGATCTATTAAGATATTATGTGATAAATGGTAGATCTCATCACTTATCATGGTACTTAAACCTCCAAATAACCAATATGCCGATCCCACACGATAGCAGAAATTCATTCAACTGCAATCATTCGAGGTACAGATCTAGCGGTAAACTAGCATTGAGAGACGCCATTTGTAGCAAATTGCAAAAAAAAATTGTTTTATGTTTGTTCCAGACTTGGACTAATTCAAAAATTAATAATCCTACTAAATCAAATTTTGATTCGTATATTGTCCTCTTCCATCGACAGCTAATCAAGCAATGTGATGCTAACTTTTCAAAACTAAAGCTCACATAAACTTTGCTCCTGACGAATACTTGATCAATTTGGGGGACACATTGACGCCTCCTAATTCTATCGCTTCCATTTCCTCATCAGTAAACATCGGTCTACCGAAGAAAGGATCAATCGCTGGTGCTTCTAAAGATTCTATCTGCCCAACTGGCTTTAAAATTTCATCAATTGTGTCTTGCACAGTTCTTCGCGCGGCCCACCCAGCTCGACCCAAAAAGTGTATTGATGGAACTCGTTTACTAGTCTTAGATGCCGATGGTATTTTTAACGGCTTTTCATCTTCATTTGTTATTTCTGCTTGAGTAACATCCGAAGACTTCCCAGTCGCAGATAGTTGGGATATATCAACGTCAGAATCCAGTTCATACAAGGGTGCACCAACTTCTACAGTTTCATCCCTATCTCATCGTCGGACAATCGGTCAGTAACAAGTTTCAAAATCTCGAAGAATGAAAAGAAAAGCAATATAACTCACACTGCAGCACAAAGATTCAATAGTTTTCCTTCCACATCGGCCTTAATTTCAACCGTAACCTATTATAAAATTCAAAGGATGATTCAGAAATAATATAGTAACAGTAGTCCATCCATAACAAGCTGTCCCACAAACGAACACTCCTAACAGAACTTCACGCACCTTATCCGTCTCAACCAACGCAACAACGTCATCCACAGCCACAGGATCCCCCACACTTTTAACCCATTCCACAACCGTTCCTTCCGTGATGGCATCTCCCATGGTCGGTACTTTGACCGTAATTTTTTCCAAGGATGGTTTCGTCCTGGTTGAAATCCATGCAGCTTTACGATAATTCGATGAGATGGTAGACGAGGTGATACCTCTATGAACTCTTCGTATGGCAATGGATGTTCCGATCATGGTTATTTTTTTTTATTCTGTGGCATCCATCCATAGATGTTGTCAAAAGTTTTTATTGCCTAAAGTCCTAAAAGTCCTCCAATGGCTGAAAACCAGCAAGTTTCATGATTCTACAAGGATATTCGTGTATCGTGTATCGTGTATCGTGTATCGTGTACCGCTTGTGTTTTACAGAGAGAGTGTGTGTAGGTGTGTAGCGGGTAACGTGAACCGCGTAGCAGTTGAACAGTAGAACCTCGTGTATTTTTTTCCGTCGAGTTCAACCTTGCGAACTTTGATGTGGCATTTACGACATATGGGAACTTTAAACCGAGCCTGTGACCTTTGATGTGACAATGACATTGACAGTGAACAGCCGATAGCGGATCGAAGAGTCGAAGAGGCAATTTTCATCCATATCACATATCTGTTATCTGCATTCATTTCATTTTCAAAATATCATAAAGAATATTAC
>Ga0209092_10001523_pt1 | contig 22408 bp, 21 predicted proteins | sample FraStrMetagenome_FD_187446 | JGI IMG/M metagenome (GOLD analysis project Ga0209092, IMG submission 187446) | Marine eukaryotic phytoplankton communities from Arctic Ocean - Fram Strait ARC3M Metagenome (SPAdes) (version 2) | ecosystem: Environmental > Aquatic > Marine > Oceanic | place: Fram... | reverse complement strand
CATGTTCGATGGAATGATCAAAAAGAGCATAACGGAGTCCCGCAGGAATCCCGTGAGACATCGATAATGGCATAATGACTTGTACAAAGCATTGAAATATAAACGTCAATTGATTTGATGACTAATTTTTTTCAACACTTTCAGTGAAAGGTTTTCCAGGAAGAGCATTTGATCGGTAGGTTTGCCGTTGAAGTCTGTGTAGAAAGGTTGAATTTTTACGGCACGCTATTTCTGTTGTAACGCATGGAGCTGCATGCGCAGTACTTCTTCCTGCATTTGACGGTAAGAATCGAGGTTTTACGGTGAATGCTGTTCTGTTAAAGAAACAGAGGGAAAGGAAGGGAGTTGCACGGTTGGTTTGGAATGCACGGCTGGTGCTGTAGGGTTGTTATTGATATTTGAATTGAGTGTTGTTGTTGGAAATGTTGGTTGGTTATGCGCGGGCGGTGAACGTCCAACTAATGTTTTTGCAGAGAGCGGCGAAGGAACGGATGGTAATTTAGACACGGTGGACGATCAGGCTGCTGGTGCTTGTGGAGCTGATAGTGAAGGTACGGGCAGTCGAGTAGGATGGTGACGAGAATTCCTCACGGTTGGCGGTACACGTGCGGGTGGAGGTGTTGTAGTTACGGTCTTTTGAGAAGGCGGGGTTTGGTATTGGTTGGAAGGGTTCTTGTTCACGGTTGGCGGTGCAGGCGCGGATGGAGGTGTGGGTATCACGGTCTCGTGGGAAAGCGAGTTTTGGTCGTGATTGGAAGGGCTTTCGGATTTGCTCTCAGTTGCAGCGGGTGAAGCTACATGATGGGAAAATTGATCTCTGATCGAGACATTAGCGCGCTCGATAAGGTCGATCAGTGAATTTCCAGCGTTCAAGTCGTCATCGTTGGCTACTGGTTGTGTAGGGGATGGTATGCGCGCGCTAGAATCAAGATCCATATGGGCTGTCGCTTGCGTTGAAGAGAAACCGGGCAAGCTCTTTGAGGCACGGTTACTGATGTCATTCAGAGATAAGCCGGGTAGATCTTCGAAGAAGGAATTCAAATTGTTCATTTTTGGCCAAAAATATTTGTTTCGGATTTTTTCTTGAAGTTTTGAATCGTATCGAAGAGATTATGCACCGGTCGTATCGGAAACGGTAGTGGACGATGAAAAAGACGACTTGATGTTTTTTGCTGTTACTATGCCTTTGGGCTCATAACCTGAAGTAATGCACAGTAATACTGATGTACAATGAGAGAATATATAAGCTAAGTTGTAGATTATCGATCTAGAAGATCTATAATGTAATACGATGCGTGAATGCCTTACCTGAAGTACAATGAGAGAATATGAGACTCTCGAATATACTTCAGGAGTAAAGCACCTAAAAGTAGATAAGGAACTCACGCCTAAAGGTATTGTAGGACCATAAATATCCTTAACAGATATGAACCCTTTCATCCCGCGACTCACATTGCGGAAAATGGACCTAAAATCACCAATATTTCACCAATTCTGACAATTCAAAGTACCTCGACCTCCTTATTATTGTGATTTTGATGGCTATGTAGATTTATAATGAATATGTATGAGGAAAAGTTGAGATAAGGCCATTTTTGATGCAGAGAGAGAAGATGTGTATCTGCTTAACACGATTTTTCAAAACTGTGTTGTAGTCCTTCAACGTCCCAAAGCTAAATCAGTATTTGACACGCACTGAACACTGAATCATGAGAACACAAAACCTTGCCAACACCACATCACTGACAATAACAAAACATACCAATGAACCCTCCTTCTCAATCTCCATTGAGATAAATTACCATTACACTTACACGCTGAAAAGACAATGATTACACACCGTTGTATAAGTCTTAAGCTCATAACGGTCATTTCATGTTCCTATCTCCTACTCTCTCTCTTCTTGTCGGCAAAGAAAGTTGAAGCATTTCACCAATCCAAACATGTTTGGACGAGGAATAACCGTCGAATAACGTATGTTCGTGAAGGTGGACCGATGAAAATGTCGACGTCTGGAAATGGCAACTTCGATATGTCTAGGAAAACGTTTGATGTGCTCTCCCTTCAATCGAGGCGTGGAGATGCGCTGCTTCAATATTCTTCCACGAATCAGAGCGAACCGCTTAGGATAAATTTGTATGCATTATTTGCAATCTCGTTTGTTGGGTTTCCATCTATTTCAGAGGCAGTGTTAGGAGAACAACTAGGTTTGATACCCTCCATATTGTCGGTTCTTATAGGGGGTGTCAGTGTGGGGCTGTTCGTGAGAGAGTGTTCTCGCCGAAGTCGACAAATTGATCGATTGGAGAAGGAAATGAATACTGAGTTTTTGTCCCTTGATGTTCCCAATGGAGTTGGTGGTATGCTGCCGACGTTGCAGTTAAAGGACCTACGGAGTCAAAGGAGGGTTTTAGCAGTGTCTGGAAATATGCAACAGATAAGCGATGCCCTCTTAACAGCTAGAGTTCTGAAACGTAGGTTACTTCAGGCATCTGTTGCGATTGTGGCAGTACCAACTGATGGCTCAAAGCGGAAGGATTGGGGTTTGGGTGCAGACAATGGTGTTACTTGGCTTTGTGATGCTAAAAATAATGAGGAGTGGCTTGAATATTTCAATGACTTGATTCCCAACCGGAAAGAGAACGACTTTGCTTGGTTTGGTTTGAAATTTACTGGTAGAAGCTTCGGTTCGGGGAGTGGCAAAGACTTTCCACGCTTTCTTGAGCTGTTTGGGTCATTTCTTCAGCCAAGAAAAATGCCAGATGAAACCGCTGGAAGCATGAGAGTTTCTGACGGAAGTGATGAAGAGAGTGTTCTGGAATCACAACGTTTATTCTATGATGCACTTACGAATGGTAAGCTGCAAGAAATGAACGATGCATGTTTACCATCGAACTCTGTAGAGGTTACAGAAGTTGTTGATGCAGGAGGGCGACTCGATTCTTGGGACAATTGCTTAGCAGAGGGGGCACGTCCTTCAGGAATGATAATATCCGATGCGGACGCAGTTGTAATTTCAAAAGACTTAGCGTTTAGCACCTGTGTTGAGTTTCCTACTGTAGATGATTTTGATACGGCAACTCTTTTGGCTATTCAAGAATGGCGCAAGAGCGAGACCTCCAATGAATGGCTTTTGAGTGTACATCAAACAATACCTTGGAGTATAGATTCCAAGGCTGGTGGAACCTTACGGTGTGATTGTCGCGGATGCGTGTCATTGATACGTCAAAGTAGAAGGCAAAAGTCCTTTGGTTTCGCTTTGGTTGACACCTAAATTAATTGGTGACCTTAAATTTTTGATTGGTGTACTGGTATAAATATTTTATATAATGCAAGCGACAGAATATACATTAGTTTTTCACCAACTTAACCACATCAGGGCATCTTGGCGAAATTGTTACGCAATGTATTTTTTGGTTGTTTTTATTGTGAAATGTGTACTGGAACATTATAAGCCTAGAAGAGAATCACTTTCTGTGCTTTTGTCCTTATTTGCTCTATCTTGTGCCACTATCAGAAGAAATAAATCCTCACTTTGGGCAGGGAGTCTACGCAAAGTGCTGCTTGTCGTACATTTGTACCTTATTCATACAAATCATGATACATTTATTTGTCAAAGGTTACTCAAATTATGGGCCAAAGTCACTTTTATGATGATTGTAACTTCTCGCTGATAACCTTGGACTGGTTAAAGTAAAACACGATTTGAGTAAATATTTCGCACATTTGTCGAATACGAAAGGTCGTCTAGATCAAAGCTTGCGATAATGTGTGACGAGAAAAACACGTAAGAAAATCATGGTGGTCTCTCTATTCTTTGTGATGAGTAGGGAAGTCCTTGAAAAAATGAGATCGATCTCATGTCTTGGTAGATACGGTACAGATCTCAATCTGAGTCGAGAGATTTCACATCGACGATACATTGTATAAGGATCTATAAGCTTATTTTGACTCAGCGTCAGTTTCAAAGTACAACATAAGTCATCGCGTGTTATTTAGATAGAATCATTTTAAAGATTCTCTTCGTAATGGATGAATAGTGAATAGGTGGAAAATTTTATGCATTATAATTCCATCGAAAACTGAGGTATGCCAGGACGTCTTTCGGATCAGAAAATTATCTTGAATTGCTTTCACGTTATTATTCGTATGTTGATGAAAAAATCGTTGCAAAATCTAGCAAAAGATGATAATTTCATACTCTTTTCAAACAAAATGACTGACGAAACTTGTCTACTTTTTGTGTCATCTATCCAAATATCGCTTGAGAAGCGCAATAGTATCATCTGGCGCTTCAGCGTGCACCCTACAGAAGAATCGTTCCAAATTAAAGTCTGATTATTATTCGCAAGAAAGTCAAGTAAAAATTACCAATGGCCTGCTCCACGTATTGTCGTTATCATATGATTTGGAAAGAACGCCGCAATTGTTGGCAAGTGAGCACTGCGGACAAATCCTTTTGGTACGTCACGAACATAAGAAAACTCAACAAAGGTACGACGATATGGTCAAAACACTCACGTGATGTGCCTCCGTTTATAAAGAATGTATCTCCTTTGTACTGCAAACTTTCGTCAGAGTTTAGATCGAATCCAGCCAACACATGCATTTGACTTGCTATCGAGCTGATGTCAATTTTCCAGTGGAGAGTATGAGTTGAACGATCTTCCTCAATATTTGTCAAAACAAACGCTCGCAGGGCTGGATCCTCGATACCCTTCTCTTTCAAGGCTACGTCTAAGTCTCGTTTCGAAGAGTTTTCTAGCTGCAGAGTAGTAAGAGCATCAATAATAGAACTTACGGCCTTCCAACTCCCATCTTTCTCACGGTCATATCGAACAGGTGCAATATCCAACACAACCAACCCATCCACCCTCTCTGGATATAACAAAGAAAAGGCTTGTGCAACTAGAAAAGACATAACTTTGTAAAAGAGCGCACACGAACAAACGCACTATATTACAATTGAATATAACCTCACCTTTACCACCCATGGAATGTGCCACCAATACAGCTTTTTCCATGCCATTCAAATCAAGAAAGTGCAACAAATCATCCGCCATATCCCCGTATGACATACTCGATTTCCAATTAGACGCATCATTATCTCCATGGTTTCTTAAATCAACAGCAAACACCCGTCGCTTCTTTTTCAACTGCCGAGAAAGCGCCGTACCAATCGACGAAAAATTACGTTTCGATCCAAGCAAACCATGCATTAAAATAACCGGCGTATTCTGAACAGAATCATCATCATCATCACCACCACCACCAGCCCCACCAAACTCAATATATTTTAAGGGAACAGCAACGGTAGAATCAACGGATGTCGAATACATCGATGATAAACTTAAGCTTCTACGTTTCATCACATTGGCCTTTGTTCGATGACGACAGGTTGTGAATGAACCAGTGAACGATGATGATGTGACGTGATGATAAAGAGGGCATGTTATTGCAAAGCTGAGTAGAAGGCAGTGTGATAAGCAGCGTTTGTATTTCATTGTCGTGTATCTGTCAGTCCTTTTGTCTTTATCGTTCATGATCATGTTCATGTTCATGATCATGTTCATGATCATGTTCATGTTCATGTTCATGTGTTCATGTTCATGTTCATGTTCATGTTCATGTTCATGTTACTTTTTCTCGTTGCATCGTGTCCGTGTCTTACTTCTCTGTGTTCCGTGTTGCTGTTGCTGTTGCTGTTCGTCGCCGTGTTCATGGAAATTCGGATAGAGCGAATTTACAAATAAAAATATTTTCATAAAAACATATTTTGAAAGGATACTTGTCGTCAAAATATGTCGGTGGTTGAAAAATATTGATGTTGCAAATTATTAAGTACTTGGAAGTATTATTTATCACAACACAAGTGCGTTCGGAGAGAGGGAATATTAATAAATACCGCTCTTTGTATTCATTATTTGTTAGGGGTCATGGCAGATTTTGGAAATCTCCTTCGTGATGCATCGCAACAGGATGACGATCAATTACCGCTATCTGGACTCGATGCCGTACCAGAGGACGAAGAATACGAGCAGTTGAAGAATTGGTGGGTGCAGGAACTTGCTTCTCCTGGAGATTTGATGCCGTACAATGATGATATTATGTCCATGCATCTGGAATTATTGGATGGACAAGAACATATTATTGAGGAATTGCTATCGTCAGGTGGTGGTGATGATAATTCTTCGGGGGGTGATGGTGATGTTGATGCAAGTTCGCATGTGGCCTTGGAAGTGAGCGTATATCGAACAGAAATGGATCGGTTGAGATTTTTGTTGGCAGATTTGACGAGGACTAGGCTTGCAAAAATTGAACGCTTTGCACTTTTTATAAGAGGGTCAGAAGAAATGCTTCGTCGTCTGAGTAAAGCAGAGGTATGATATGATGTATTTTAAAATACATTTATTTGCTCATTTATTCCTGCTTTTGAAAAGTTGAATTATTTGGCTGGATATGGAAAACTGATGGAACAGCACCTACATCGATCCGTTTTACAGTATTTGCCAAAGTCGTTTCGCGCGATTGACAAACCAGAGATGATTGATGGACCAAACATGGACGAATACGTTTTTTGGTAATGTTGACTTACATTAAGTGTGTCTGCATTTTACAAGTGCAACAATTTAGCATCTCATATTTTTGTTTTACGAATCTCAGCCATGTATTGGAAACCGTCGAAATTGAAACCGGATATCAAGAAGAAGATAGTCAAGAAGATTATGCGGATATTCATGAGCATTCCGCTGGAACTAGTCTAATAGTGCGCTACAGTACAATAAAGGATCACTTGGATGAGGGAAAAGTTGCTCTCCTTTATTGATAATAAATGTATACATATATATAGGTGTAATGAAATGTGATAGGATTTGAATGTTGTTTTAATTTTTATTTCAGTGTAAATAAGCCTTTGCGGCGCTGGTGAATAATTTTATAAGAACTCGAGCCGATGATTTGCTAGAAGTCCATTTTACCCTCTGTTTGGATATTCTATGTTGTGATGTATACAGTAACTAATTGTGTTTAGACATATATCCGAGAAAAGTTGATAAGTTATGATATCGAAGACCGCGAGAAGAGCGGAATGCTTCCAGGTAGGTAAGAGCTAAAAGCTAAATAATTTAAGATTTAAGAGCTTGTCTTTGCTTCACTGCGTGATCAAGCTGTTTGATTATGGATAAACACAGCGACAGAACAATTTCAATTCCTTCCTCCCCAGAATCTAGCAATGACTTACGTAAATTTTGTATTTCTTCGTACAATACTCTAATGCCGTCAACAATCTTATCAAGTTTCTTATTTTCGTCTGTGTCGAGAAGTCCATAGAAATGTCTAAGAATTTCACTGGATCTCAGAAAAAACTTCTCAATTTCTCTTTTATACTGCTCAGGCAGAGATTTCACTTGAGCCATCGTATCAGCTTCGCTTTTAGTTGATTCTTTAATTTTGTTGGTTAGTGCACCAAGGAGTCTCTGACCTGATCGGCCATCCGGAAACTGACATTGCATACCCATTTTGGCGATTTTCGAATTTTCTGATTCCGCATACTTTCGTTCCAACAAACTTTTCGTGGATGACGGATCGTAAATACTATTAGTGTGCGATTTCATCCTTGAAGTCATGAAGGCAGCAAGGCTTGAATCACGACGTAAAAGTTCACTGTTTTGTACTTTTGACGAAGAGTCATTAGTGTTGCTACTCGAATACACATCCACGTCACGTAAGGAGAGAGCAAAAAATTCGTCATCACCTCTAGCCCGTCGGTGGTCAGCTTCATTTTGTGGACACTCAGCAAACTTAACAAGTCTTTCAAATTCTTCGTCATTTCCACCATTTACTTCCGCTGATAAGTCATCCTCATGCCCTCTATTGTTTTTGGGTTTCGACATGTCAATCAAAGAATTTCCGGCGGTCGCCTGATTAAAATTCATAACTAATCCCCAATGGCGATTATATTTCTTTACTATTCTCGCAGTTTGAGAGTTTTGAGAGGTAGTTGGATGCAAATCAATTGCACCCAACTTTGGCCGTTCAACTTCAAAAGTTTTTAACAGATCAAACTGCCCAATTCCAAGGTCTCTTCCAATCTTACTTTTTTTACTTGAAATAGAGTTAGTGGTAGCATTATTCTCACGTTCATCTCTCTCTTTCATTAGCTCGACGTCATAACGACTAAAAATATCTTCTGCGCCGGCTATAGCAGCATGGGATTCTTGTTGGTTGTAGGCTGACGAAGTTTCAACTTTATCATTGTTTTGCGTTGCTGACCCAATTCTCCCGCGATCGCTATAGAAGTATTCGCTTTCCAAATATTTGCGCCAAAATTGTTCTTCCGATAACTCTAACGGGACCTTCTCTTCGTAGGCTTTATGAACGGCTGGGTAGAGGATAAAAATCTGTCTAATTTCTTCCACACCCAATCGAACCTTTCCACCGTTATTAGAAAGATCCAGATTCGACCGCATAATAGATTCTGCTCCTTTCATTATTTTTCCATGTACCTTGGCCGCCTCATCTGCCAATGTCCGTCGATGTCCTGACCAAAAATCTTCCTCCGATACCACGTTACCAGACACAAGCAACTTATGTTGTTCTCTCAGGGCATCATCGCTAGCCAATAGAGCAGCTCTAGAAATAGCCAATGTATCTTTCCCAAATTTGACGAATGAATTATTGCTAACTTCATTACTTGACTTTATATCTTGATTTTGATTCTCTGATGGAGTAGACGACGGAACTTCGTCACGTGGTCTTTTCCGGTTATTCTGATGTTTGACGGCGTTCAATTTAGCACTTACACTCACCCGAACGCGATCCAAGTCATCCCTTGTCTGTAACTGAAACGCCAACCCCTTTTTATATAACGTCGAATCTTTCAGCAGTATTCTCAGCAATGCCTTGGGATGCGACGCCGGGCTCACTTGATGCTTTGCAATCTCCGACCAGGTCAGCTGAATCAAAAGTGGTTTTTGCTCATTATTTGTTGTGGGCGACGGAGCAGAATTGAACGATAAATGAGTGTCAGTTAGAATTAAGGTTCCATTTTTCTTTTTATAAATTGCAGAGAACGATTCACCATCGGTAGGGGTGGTTTGTTCACTCATGGCTTTCTTTGTTTGATGACTGTATGTGTATGTCAAATTAACCTCACTTCGTGTGTGAAAAATGTGAAATGAAATTATTTCGAAGAATTTTTTACGCGTACGCAACAATCCAAAATGGCATGACAAAAAGGTATTTCTCTCTTTTATTTTACGCCTAATCGAAGTTCCTCCAGATGTGATAAAGAGAACAACAACATGTCATGTCTACACTAGATTGCGAATTGATGTGTCTGTATCAGACTGTGACCATCTTACTGATACTCAAAATACCAATTATTGAAGATTTTTAAATTTTTTCGACTAACTAAGCAATTTATTTATACAAGTAAAGATAAACCATGAAACATCATTTACTTGTTCACAACACCAGTGACCTTTCCAAGCATCTTCAATCGGTTGGAGTCCATCACAGCAATACGTCCAAGGGCGGCACACTTCTCGAATGACTCAAGGAAAAGAGGAGCGGTGGGCTCGAATTCAACCTCAGCATTCTCGAACTGGGATAGCTGAGGAGGATTATCAACCTTAGCACCTCCGGTCTTCTTCGACTGCTTCCACAAAATCTTGGTCATCTTGCATGCAACCTTAGCGGTACGAGAGAAGATAACAGGGCAGTAACCGGGCTTAAGAACACCAGGGTGCTCCTGAACTGCAACCATGGCAGTGAAGCTCTGAATAGGCAAAAGCTCACCTTCTTTCTCAATGTAAATGATATCTCCGGGGCTGACCTTCTCGTCCTTCCCAATACCCTTGATGGACATACCAACAGAGTTACCGGGTCCGGCGCTGTCAAGAACCTTCTTGTGCTGCTCAATAGAGAACATCTTCTTATTGCTGAGACCACATGGAACAATACCAATGACATCACCAGGGCGAAGAGTTCCCTGTTCAACAGTACCGCAGATAATTTGACCGACACCCTTAATATTGTAGATGTTGGAGATGGGAAGGCGAAGCGGGGCATCAGGAAGACGAACTGGAGGAACAATGAAGTTATTCAAGGCGTCAACAATGGTGAAACCAGTGATCTTCTTCTTGGGTCCAAGGTTGGCAGACCATCCCTTGTACCAAGGAGCCTTATCGGTCTTGTCAACAAGGTTATCACCGTTGAATCCAGAGTAAGGAATGAAAGGAACCTTCTTAGGCTTGAAACCAATCATCTGAAGCATCTTTACGAACTCATCCTTAATCTCGTTGAAACGATCCTGGGACCAGTTGCAGGCATCCATCTTGTTGATTCCAACAATAATCTGTTCAACACCAAGAAGGTACAAAAGACGAGCATGCTGACGGGTCTGTCCCTCTTCAACACCCAGCTTAGGATCAGCCTTGGCGATAGCGGACTCGAAACCACCCTTCTCGGCAGGTACAAGAAGAAGACCAACATCAGCAGTGGCACTTCCGGTGATCATGTTCTTGATGTAATCCTTATGTCCAGGGGCATCAACAATAGTGTAGTGGTACTTCTCAGTGAAGAACTCCTTGGTGTTACACTGGATGGTTACACCACGCTCACGCTCCTCCTTACAGGTATCAAGATAGTAAGCGAAACCGAAAGATGCCTTACCCTTCTCTTCGGCCATAGCCTGAAGCTTGGTCATCTCACGATCGGAGATTCCACCCTGCTTGAAGATAAGGTGACCGCAGGTAGTACTCTTACCAGCATCAACGTGTCCGCAGACAACAACGGAGAGGTGCTCTTTATCAGCCATGGTTAATAGGTTGCTAGACGTAATCGAAAAAAATCTCAAAAGTGTGAGCACGGGAAGGCAATAGGAGCGAATCGGAGAGAGGATTCGTGCGGTTCTAAGATGATCTCTACGGTCGTACGAATGCGATTGGAAGTTGAATGGTTCGCAGGCATTCTAGAAAAGCCACGCCTCATTGCCTCGTTTTGTGATATGTTCGGAAGAATTTATACGTATTTTTGCTAGAACTTTTCTTTGTGCTCATGAACCGAGGTGAAAACTTATCGCTTACTAGGTTTGAAGCGAAGATTCAAATTTAGAAAAAGACGCAAAATGTCAAGCTGCACCGCCACGTGTGCGCATAAAAAGTCATACAAACTTTAGGAGTCGTATAAAGGCGACAAAAGAGAAATACACAAGATAGTTTCTCCATCTTTTCTCGTATGAATGGAATAAAAGTTATGACTTTCCTTGAAATTCTGGATAATTCTTACACTATCAACATGTGCCACTGAGCCATCTCGCCATTGACATGAATCACGAAAGCTAGAGCAATAGAAAGTTGATAAAGAGTTCATAAACTGTGAAGAGGATATAACCCATCAACCACTTATTTCAGATGATTTTCAATCAATGCATTTAAATATTTACGTCTCCACTTTGTAACACACACACACGCAATAAAGAATTTCGTACAGTGCAATTTTTCATGTTTTGGTACCTACCAACCCACAGGAATCTATTGCGCAATACAAGAAATTAGAAATTCCTCTTCTGCCACCAGCTAGGCTTCTTTCCGGCAGTAATCGTACTTAAGTCCTTATGACATACCTTCTCCCCACCGATTGATGTTACAACCAACGTTATTCTACGAGTACATATCTTTATTGCATCCCTGTTAATCTTAAGAAAAACTCAAGGCCAGTAATTGCATATGCAAATTGGAGAAAGATCGAACTGCTACGGAAGAAACGCTTGTGCTGACCTTTAATCTGTTACTAATTCGTCGAAGATTCGCAAAGTCTACAACGGAAAGGTGCAAGTCGTTTCTTTGACTACGAGTTCCGCAAATAACGCATTTCCAAGCCAGGTTTACTTCTTTAATTTTTGTTCAACTGAGAATATCGGCGAGTCTTCGCCTTCATAGACTGCATGAATTGTTATATGCTCGACTCCCTTCAAATCAAACTCCAACCGACCAGGCTCTTCTGTATCAGAAAGCTTTTTCTTCGACCCAAAACTTAGTAATTTTCCCCTATCATCCTTTACATATGCAATAACCAATGACTTTCCTTTTACGTTTTCTAATTGAACAGTAGCAGCGCCCGATTCGTACTCCTCACCGCCCTTGCTTCCTATCTCGACGACAGGTACAAGATCGGATGGAAACGATTTGCTTTCTCGATCATCCTCCAATGAACGAACATCATCCGTCCATAGTTGATATTCTACTATTTCGGCCCTCTCTCTATAATATTCTTGATGTTTATGTTGGCATTGCATCCATGCCATAAATGGCTTTTCGCAAGCTTTTGTAGATAATGAATTACCCTCTTCGTCCTCTCCTGGATTTGCATCCATACATAATTCAAATCTCCTCCAGTAATTCTTGCACGGCCCTATGGTGCGTGAAAAATTGGCACAAATTTAATATATATTCCATTGCCCAGTTTGAAAAGATGCCATGCTAGCAAAAACGGCGAATGCTTACCTTCGCGATTAACTAAACAAATAAAACAGGAAGTCTCTTTGTCGTCATCTTCTGCCGGGAGGTCAGACCAGTCGTTTTCTACCCACGGTTCATCATCTTCTTGTTCATTGTTTTCCATTTTTTCTGCGCCAACACTTTGTTCTTGCGTAAGACCTTCAGGTTGATTTTCATCTACTTTTTCAAGGCTACAAAACATCTTTGAACTACTGCCACGAAAGTTACGGTCTTTTGCATTGAAGTACGCAAATGCTAATCCGAGACTGGTCAAGCTATAAATATAATGTTTTTTATGAAACTGTGAGTGATTCGAGTTGAAATAATCACCATTGAAAGTATGTGTTGTGCCCATCATTCGATGTATTTGTCGTCGCCGTTCACCAACAGGACATTTCTTCAAATGATGAGACGCAACTTTGCGACCTTGATGGCTTCTCCAAATTACTGACGATGACATCCTTTCAAAACCTGAGTATGAATTTATGGGGTAAATAGTATTATAGATGTGTAAATGTATGTCCAGTAAGTCGTCTTTGATTGACAGAGAGGTGAAGACAAAACAATGTTATGTATACGATCTATGACGCCTCGCGATATTGGATCAAGTATCGAGGAGTACCGGTGTGTGAAGAATATCCTGTATCATTGTCAAAGAGCTTGTGTCAGAGCCACTGCTTGATAACCGTCAATGTGCGAATTTAGAATAATTTATGATGTATTATTTCATTGAAGCTGACATCTCGTGATTTTTGCTTCCGGGATCGCGACGACCGACGACGCACTTTCACTTTTTTCTTCTATTCTGTCACGTATGAAAATAAGCCGCATTGGTGACTTCTTTCAATCACCAAAAGAAAACCACCATGAGTAGCGACACCAACACGCATTCTAATCTAGTTTACGTCTACGATTTAGAAGAAGCCTGGATCGAAGCGCGTCTCATTTCACAGTCCGGTGTCAATGCCAAAGTTGAAGTAGTCGATGAGCATTCAAATGAAAAGCAAATTTGTGACGTTTCATTAAAAGATTATCCCGATCAAGTCCTCCCGTTACAAAATGTTGATGAAAATGGAAAAGTCATTGACGTTGAGGATATGGTGGATTTGCCTTTTTTGCACGAGGCAGGTATTTTATTTAACCTGAAACGTCGTCACGCGCAGGGGTTGCCTTACACGAGGACGGGTGATATTTGCATTGCCGTGAATCCGTACGTGTGGATGAATCATTTGTATTCGGAAGGGACAAGGAACGAATATGCGAGGCATTATGTTTACTCGAAGCAAGCTTCGGCGGGTGACAACGATCCGCTTGTGCCGCATGTTTATGAGACGTCTTCGTTGTCGTTTCGTGGCCTTGCCCTCGATACAGTAAATCAGTCGATTTTGGTATCAGGAGAGTCTGGAGCTGGAAAGACAGAGACAGTCAAAATTTTGATGAGGCATCTAGCTAGTCTGGCTGGGTTTTCGGGTGGTGCTGTGGGCGAAGGTGAAAGTAGCGAAGTAGTCAAAAAAGTGTTGGATTCTAATCCTTTATTAGAGGCCTTTGGAAATGCAAAGACATCACGAAATGATAATTCAAGTCGGTTTGGAAAGTATATTCAACTGCAGTTTCAAAACTCGACGTCTAGTCCGCTTCAAATCGATTGTAAACTGGAGGGTAGCTATTGTGACACATACTTGCTTGAGAAATCTCGAGTTGTTGGTCATACCTATGGGGAACGTACTTACCATATTTTCTACCAGCTTTTGAATGCACCGGAGCAATACAAAGCTTCTCTTTGGAGTGGCTTGAAGGATAAGACTATTGAAGATTTTAAATATGTTGGTGCAACTGATACGAACATCATAGAGGGGGTTTCGGACGCGGATAGATGGCACAAGACAATCGACTCACTTGTGGAGGTTGGTATTGAAGGAGAGATTTTACACGATTTGATGAGAAGTATATGTATTGTGCTTCAACTTGGAAATCTTACATTTGGTCAGGACCCAGAAAATGAAGACAATTCCGTGATCACTTCCACAGTCGAATTGGAAGGGTTGGCTGAACTTACGGGGATTTCCGTTGATTTTCTTTCTTCCTCCCTGACAATAAGAACAGTTAAGGCGAGAACTGAAGTTTACAAAGTCCCACTGAATCAAGTTGCCGCGAAGGATGGATGTGACGCTTTAGCAAAAGAAATATATAACAAAGTGTTTGACTGGCTAGTAACTGCTATAAATAAAGCAACGACTTGCGCGAAGTCAAATTCTCGAATCGGTCTGTTGGATATTTTTGGTAAGTTTATTTGTAAGCGTTTTCGATTGATTAAAAGTTTTCCTCTAAATTTGTGCATTTTTAAAGGTTTTGAAAGTTTTGAAGTAAACAGATTCGAGCAGCTGTGCATTAATTACGCCAATGAAAAGTTGCAGCAAAAGTTTACATCTGATATTTTTAGAACTGTTCAGGTAGGTTCGTCGTTTCCATGGAACATTTTCAACTTTTCTCGTAATCGTCATCATTCATATGTTATTTTCATTTTTCATTATTAGGAGGAATACGAGTATGAAGGAATTCAACTTGATGATGTGAAATATGAAGATAATGGAGAGGTTTTGAATTTGGTGGAGGGAAGAATGGGTTTAATTGCGGTGTTAAATGAAGAATGTGTGCGTCCAAGGGGTAATGATACTGCATTTGTAAGCAAAGTTTACGCAATGAATAAGGAGAATGCAACATTAATTCAAGATAAATTTGTAAGTGGTGCATGTTGTTTTCAGTGGAACAATTGAAGAAAGCGTATAATGTCATTCATTTTTTTCAGTATCGCGATAATGAGTTTGGTATCAATCATTATGCAGGACAAGTAGTTTATGATGCTAACTCCTTTGTTCAGAAAAATATGGATACTCTTCCCACCGACCTGCTTGAGTGCGTAAAGAAGAGTTCTAATTCATTAATTTGCGAGGAATTCAGCAAAAAAGCTGTTGAACCAATTCGGAGCAGTCCGAAACCAACAAGAGGGCGAAGGGCTGGTGGTAGTATATCGTCTCAGACGGTCTGGACAAAGTTTAAAACTCAATTACTATCATTAATGGAAAATATATCTTCCACAAGGACGCGATATATTCGCTGCGTCAAACCAAACAAAAAGAAACAACCGAAGTTTATGGAACCTCTTTCGACAGTCGAACAGCTGCGTTGTGCTGGTGTTGTTGCAGCTGTTACTATTTCTCGCGCTGCTTTTCCAAACAGGTTGCCTCATCATGTAGTTCTTGAAAAGTTTTCGTCACTAGCAACGGGAAGCCAAAAAATTGAATACCACAAGGACGAAAATAAAAGCGACGACGAATACAAAAAGGATGTGATAGTCGTGTTGTCGACATTGTTTGCTAAGCTTCCAGCCAAAGATGATAACTCCAAGGAATTTGTGTGCGGCAAAACTAAAGTCTACTTCAAGGCTGGAGCGCTTGAGTTTTTAGAACAAGAAAGAATGAATGCAATGGCACATCGAATAATTGTTATTCAAAGATACTTTCGAGGGTATATCGAGCGCTCTAAATACGTATCTCTCAGATCAATTACGATCAAGGTTCAGGCTAAGGCAAGGTGCACCATGTATCAGCGAAGGTATCGAACATGTCGAATGGCTGCAATTGTATGCCAAAGTTTTGTGCGCATATTCATCGCGAAAAACGAGCTACTACGTCTCAAACGCGAGTGCAGCGCAACTATGTTATCGAATTGGTAAGCACCTTTATATGATTTCTTTATAAACATGTTCTAAAACTTATATTTGCAATATTTTAAGGTGGAGAACGGCGAAAGCTATGGAATCTTTCAAGCTGCATCGCAAGGCTGCTATATTGATCCAGGCCTTAGCGAGAAAAGCAATCCAAAGACCTATTTTTCTTTCTGAGTTAGCAGAAGCTCGCGAAAACACAAAACTTGAAAATCAATTGTTAGCCTTACAGCGTAAATTAGAAAAAGCCGAAGAAAGGCGATTGGAGGCTGAAAAGAAAGCTGAAGATGCGAGAAATGCAGCTCCGGTAGTTGTGAATTCCCCTGCCACCGAACAAGCAAAGTCACAAGTAGTTCAAAATACGGAGTTAAATGCTCAACAGCAAGCACTTATGGACGAGAGTGGTAAAATGCTTGAATATCTAAGAAAAGAAGTATTTAAACTGCGAAGTCAAAATGCGCATCTTCGCCAGGACTACGATACCTTGAAAGCGAACAATCAGAAAATGATCGAAACGAATGCTTCTGCCGGTGCATCTTTTGCTGCTTTGAACAATCACGCAAAGCATCTTGGCAAATCTAACCAAAAGCTCATGGCTGATCTTTCTGCCCAAAAGAATTTAGTCTCGAACCTGACCTTGGAGCAAGTCGAATTGAAGGAAGAATTAAAGATGAAACAAGCTACCTACATTGCCGAAGTTCATTCGCGACTGCAGTACCAACGGACTTTAAATCATATTGTCGATATTATCCAATTACGTTGTAGAGATGATAGACTTGTTGATGATGTCCTCACGCTTAGTGATGACTGCGAGGCTGATTATATGAACGGCCCTACTGGAATGGACGTTAGAGCGCCAGCTGGATCTACAAGCGGAGTCAGTGACATGTTCAAATCGTTAAGTAGCGTGACCAATTCTTCGCCAAGCAAAGGAATTACTCAGAGATTTTTTTCCTTTTTCGGTGGTGGTGAAGACGCGGAGCCGGAGGAAAGTCAAACAAAATTTTCGGGCTTTCAGACTTTTGCGGGAGGATTCAGTGAAGCTGATTGAAAACGTTTCAGTTGATAGGAAGAATGAAGGGAAACACAAGTGAACAACGTCTGTTTGTGATGACGAGAAGAAGGGTCGTTACGGTTACGAAGACGTCATAGACACTCGCACGTTGAGATACGAGATAGGATAGCAATAGTACTTACAGTAAAAAATTAGTATTTTGTTTATGCATCAAAAAATGATTCGTAATCACATTACCATTGGTTTTTGAACCACAAATACATTGTCTTGTGCCAAAAAAAAAGGAATCGATCGAAAATGTTATTGCTGTGGATGGTTTCGATCCATCGACCTTTGGGTTATGAGCCCAACACGCTTCCTCTGCGCCACACAGCACTACTTTATCGCTGTATGATCACTGACATTTGCGTTAATGTGATACATGTTTTCTCTAAAACAATATTCATTGTGTGGAAAAAAGTTCTTTGAATTATCAAAAACGTTGCTGTGGATGGTTTCGATCCATCGACCTTTGGGTTATGAGCCCAACACGCTTCCTCTGCGCCACACAGCACCTTGCAAAGTGAAATTTTTTAACATATATATAAATATATCACTGTTATTTTTCGTAATTTTTGTACGAGGTACAAGTAAAAAATATCAACTCGTCCAAACCGAATTTTAGATTGGCATCTACCATCGCTTACCATCACTGTGTCACTGTTCAAAGTTCAGCACACTCGTATCAATCTACATGCTAGAAGAAAAAAGTAGTCGGCGAGTATTTCAAGAGAGAGAGAGACTTTCCCATCCTCGTTTTGTTTGAATAAAACTAGCGAAGCAAATTCAATTATCATTAGTTAGATCATTTGAAGTGGTAGTTACCGAATAGAGGCTCTCCTCCACACGAGAAACTTAGTTCTCGCAGACCGACGAGTGAAGTTGAGTGACGTACCTTCGATTTATTTTTAAGACGAACGAAACAATTTTTTGTAAATCGAAAGATGGGAGTAAAGAAACAGAACGTTTATTTTTATCGAAGGTTCCAGCTTTTTGGGTTGGCTTTAAGCAGTGGTTTACTCCCTTCAGTTGCATTTTCTCCCAAATGCACACAGCTTTTCGAAACATTAACTTATCGAAGATCCAAAAGCGAAGATAATGATATATCGTTACCTCCTCTACCTCCTTTCGAAGAAACAACAGAGTTTGACGAAACGTTCGATAAATTCACATTAGATAAAAGTGCGCCATGGGACAATGACGAGTTAAATGGGTTCGCGAGCAGTCGCCCCTCAACTACTTTTAATTCTGATGTTGTCGATCAATTAACGAAACAACGCCAACAAATACAAGATTTAATGCACCTCGTTCAAAAGCAAACTCGGAATGTGAATGACAGCTCTTCTCAAACTCCTAAAAAAGAAAATTTTGCTATCCCTACCTCGAAGAACACTTTGAAAGCAATGCTTTTTATTGACGGAACATGGTTATACTATAGCCTACATCATCGTGGTGATGCTTGTCCCATCGCTGAAAATTATGGCTTGGGTTGGCAGGTAAGCGTAATCTAATATTATGCACGTGACCTGATGTGATTATTCCTCAATATTTCGTTTTCGCGAAGCACTCTTATGAAGTTAATTGGAAGCTTCTTCCTACTTTGATTGCGCAAGAAATTCAAAATCAATTGACATCAAAAGTAAGTTTGTATGATTTATATGTATAATGCGATATAAGTACCTGATAAGATATTGCTCGCGATAGGGATGGAATAGTGACAGTAGTTCAGAAATCAATGTATCGTATCCTGTTGCAGTTGAAATAACACGAGCAACTTTCTTCACTAGCTATAAAGCAAATACTGATAAAAATTCATTACGAGTTCGAATGTTTGATCAAATGGAAGATGCGGGATACGATGCTATAAAAATGGAAACAGTTGGAAAAGGGGAAAAATGTGTAGATATTTCCCTTGCTGTAGATATGCTGCACTACGCAACCATTCCTGGAGCAATGGATGTATGTATCCTACTTACTGGAGATAAAGATTTTATTCCTGCATGTCTCCGGATAAGACAGAAGGGTGTTCAAATGGCAATCGTAAGCATGAAAAGAGGTTGTAATCGAGCTCTCGATACAACTCCTCAAATGAAGGACTTCGATATTATATTCCTCGACCAATCGATTTCATCTTTGATAGTTCCTAAAAAAACTATGTCAAAAAGAGGATCAAGTATAAGTGCACTTGAAATTATTAAAATCATTTACGGCTATTTACTTGGGGAGGAAGGAACGGTGAGATCGCGTTTGCACGAGTTGAAAGCATTCGATTTTTCTTACGAAATATTTAAACTTTATTTGAAAGGATCATTACGATTCAGAAGGAAAACATTTTCGAAGGACCGAATCTCGGGGTCTAGGTCGCTACCTCAAATCGTACCGGGTTGGACAATCAAATGTTCTTACTGAGATCAAGGTGAGCTTACCATTTGAGTTTCATTCCTGCTGTTTTTTCTAAATTAAATTTTTAGAATGTTCATGGCGGGCTGAGGCATTTCATAACGACATACAATAAATTTTTCAGTGTGCGAAATGGGGACGAAATGGCTTTTTGGGTCGAGGTTAATCTTGAAGTATCTAATATTGACGATATTGAAGCTGAGTTTTATCGTCAACAAGAAATAACCAAGTCGATTGGATCTCCTAAGGACACACCGAGAGAAGATCTTTCTCAAAAGACCGTTGTGGAGTTGAGAGATATTCTACGAAATAATAGTCTTCCTGTTAGTGGTAGAAAGGCTGATTTAATTGAAAGACTAAACAGATTTTACTCAGAAGAACGCGAATCAATTAATAATCCTCAGTCGCTAGATGGGAATGTCATTGATTTGATAAAGGATTATTTACATGCATCGGGAGGTTCGACAGGATCGCGCAATGTCGGTCGATACTTATCAGCTAATGAAATTGATGGGACGTCAGCATTAGCATATCTGAAAAACTCCCATGGCTCATTAGCTTCGTTCCTCGTCCATCACGCAGCAGATCATTTCATGTGTGAGGGGATTGACGATCCGCAGCTTTATAAGAAGGATGGTTTTTCAATAACACTAAAGAATAGATTATGAAAAGTATATCCTTCTTTGAATATCACACCATCTGAAATAGAACAACTGGATATTCTTGTGTCCTCTCCTCGTTGTTTCTGCATAATTCATTACATCAGTTATCATAATAATGTTTGCACGATATCATTGATAATCCGAACAACGCAGGTCGTTGAGAATTTTATGAAGACTTTCATAAAGTAGGTAAAATATACTACCGGGTATATTAAGGGTATGTCTTAGACATAACATTATCCTAACTGACGGTACAACATTTATTTGCAATAACAGAGAAATATGAATCGCAAATCATATTTACTTTTAGCACTTTTATCTATACACTACAATTTTGCAAGAGCGGTTTACTTCTTTGAATCGTAATTCTCTTTAAAGCGTTTGCAAGCCTCGATGATGCCATCCCTGGGGGCAAAAGCTGAAAGACGCAAAAAGCCCTCGCCACCTGGTCCAAAACCAGCTCCAGGAATAGTAACTACTTGACATTCCTCAAGGAAAGTATTAAACTGATCCCAACTTGACCCTCCTTCAAGGGAAATAAAAATATATGGCGCATTTGTTCCACCAAATACCTTGTAACCCATATCTTCGAATGTCGTTTTCAAAATCTGGGCGTTTTCGAGGTAGTAATCAATCAAAGAATTAATTTCTGCCATACCTTCATCGTCGAGGCATGCCAAACCACCTCCTTGCACAATATTTGAAGCCCCATTGAATGTGGTTGTCATCACCCTGTTGAAGTCAGTGTGTACAGATGATCCGTCAGCCCACTTAAGATCATGGGGGACAACAGTCCAGCCAAGGCGAACGCCAGTGAAACCGGCATACTTCGAAAATGAGTTGACTTCGATGGCACATTCCTTGGCACCAGGAATTTCGAAAATAGATTTAGGTACACCTTCTTCACGGATGAAAGGCGCATATGCGGCATCGAACACCAGGATGGAACCACGTTCACGACAGACATTCACCAACTCAGTCAACTGTTCTTTGTTTGCAGCAACTCCAGTGGGGTTGTTCGGAGAGCAAAAGTAAACAATATCTGCTCTAGGCAAACTTGCGACATCCGGCATAAAGTTATTTTCGGCGGTACAGGGCATGTATACAATTCCGTCGAATTGCCTACTTTCTTCTTCTAACTCTCCAGTTTGTCCCTGCATTACGCTTGTATCGACATAAACTGGATATGAAGGATCTTGTACTGCACTGACCACGTCATAACCAAACATAGTCTGAAGGCGCATGATATCACACTTTGCCCCATCACTAACGAAAACTTCGGAGGGATCAATAAGTCCGTTATACAACTTACTTGCAATTTTCTCGCGCAGTGGACCCATTCCTTGTTCAGCTCCATAACCACTATAGGTACTAGCATCTCCCAACTTCTCCACAGCACCGCTCAATCCACTGAGAATATGGGTGGGGATTGGCTGTGTGGTATCGCCAATTCCTAAACTCACGAGTCGGTCCGCCATTTCTGGGTTCTCTTCAAGATAAGCATTACGACGGCGAGCGATTTCGGGAAATAGATATCCACCAGCCAGTTTCCCAAAGTTAGGGTTACTGTTTTGTCATAAAAGATAACATGTGATGAGTGGTCGAGAAACTAGAACGATTCTCATAGATATGCAACACGTATGACGACATCTTCGTTGTCGCAGGTTTCATAAAACAGGAAAATCATTCGAACTTGTGGTACATGTACCAAGATGATGGTACAATCTTTCTTCGCATAAAAGATTCATTTCAACTTGGGCCTTCCTCTCGCCAAAACTTAACTTTTTTCTGTACACTTACCGAGCGACTTTCGAAGCGGACAGTTGGGTTCCTGACCTCGAAATACCAAAATTATTTACGGTAAATGCCGAAGCACTACCAATAGAAAGGATGGCAAGAGCAGCAGTGGCAAACTTCATCGTGTCCTTAGTCTCAAGATGTTTCTATGTTTTGAAATATCTGATATATGAGATATGGATATGAGTGAAGAAGTTACGGAATGTGCGGCCAATGTTGTTTCAAGTATTAAATACATGTACTCGTACGAGTATTGAGTGTATGTGTCAGT
>Ga0209092_10001522_pt1 | contig 22412 bp, 20 predicted proteins | sample FraStrMetagenome_FD_187446 | JGI IMG/M metagenome (GOLD analysis project Ga0209092, IMG submission 187446) | Marine eukaryotic phytoplankton communities from Arctic Ocean - Fram Strait ARC3M Metagenome (SPAdes) (version 2) | ecosystem: Environmental > Aquatic > Marine > Oceanic | place: Fram... | reverse complement strand
GGATAAAGAGTTGGAAGTGGGAAATTAGACAGTCTAAAGATTTAAAAGCAGGCGGCGCAAGAGGCAGTCGAGTACTGCGAACAGTAGAACAAATTACTCCACCTAAGGATTGTTGTATTACAGTATTTCACGGAGATCCTAATCCACACAACTGCGAAGACCCTTGGGTAAAGGAAAACTGGCGTTGACAAACTTTAAGAAACGTGTTATACTAGCTATACAATGGTACAAACAACTAAGGCATCATCCTGCGCACTATGCATGGTACAACTGTGTACAGTGGGCAATTTACAATTCAGGCACACACGAACTAGACGGACAATATAGAAAATGGTAACACAACGCATAGGCTTTGCATGTAAATACATGCACCCAGATCAAACACAGAAGAAGAAAGTGCTTGAAGAAATTCAACGACCGCTAAATACACGTAGCACAACAGTACAGTGGCTCAATAGGCAGACACGTGAAGTTGCTGAAGAACGCTTGTGGGACATTATGGTCCATAACATTGCCGCATACAAAAAGTTGATTGAATATGTTGGAAGTCTTCCTCCAGAACTTAGAATGGTACGACTGGGCAGTGATGTATTACCTGTTTATACTCAGCGTGATTGGGCTTATTATTGGCAGCAACCAGATGTGGTCGCATACTGCGAACGAGAGTTTGCCAAAGTTGGAGACACAGCAAGATTACTTGATGTCAGGTTATCCATGCATCCGGGGCAATTTACTGTACTGGCCAGTGATAATCCGGATATTGTAGATAGGAGTATAGAAGAATTTGAATATCACACCGATGTCATCCGCTATATGGGTTACGGCAGACAATTCCAAGACTTTAAGTGCAACGTACACATATCAGGCCGCAATGGTCCAGCCGGTATCAAAGCCTCCCTCAAGCGGTTATCGCAAGAAGCGAGAAACTGTATTACAATCGAGAACGACGAAAACAAGTGGGGCATCGCAGACAGCCTCGAACTTGCAGACGACCTCGCACTTGTCCTCGACGTACACCATCACTGGTGCAGAGAAGGTTCATACTTACAACCCACCGACGATAGATATAAGCGCATAGTAGATAGCTGGCGTGGTGTTCGTCCTGCAATGCATTACAGTTACAGCAGAGACACAGCACTACCCGAAGGCTTCGCACACGATACAATGCCAGACTTTCCTGCACTACTAGAAGCAGGACACAAGAAAGGTAAGCTACGTGCGCATAGTGACTACTATCCCAATCAACTTGTTAATGATTATGCACTTAGCTTCTTGCCTTATACAGATATTATGTGCGAAAGCAAATGTAAGAACTTAGCAAGTATTGAATTGTATAAATATTACAAAGGAAACCAATATGAATTACTTAGCGAAAATGTACAGTCGCAAGAAACCAACAGCAGAGAGCTCGAGTTCGGATAAGAATCCAAATCGTGTTAGCGGTGGTTTAAAAGCACAAGGTGCTGATCATTTTACTATGATTGCTGAGAACGGTTTAGAGCAGCAAATTCCTACACAGCGTTATGTACAAAGTTTGGAAGAGCAGTCAAGAAAACAGCGAGCAGCTATAACCGTCCTAGAACGTAAGCTAACTCGAGTCGAAGCTACACTTGAACAAGTCAAAGGAATGATAGGGAGAAATCAATGATTAAGAATTGGATTAAAGAAAGATTAGAAGAACGTACATCATGGAACGGGGCGGCATTAATTGCTGTTGGCGTTGTTGTACTAATTGCAGGACCATTTGCAAAGCTAGCAGCGTATGCAGCAATTGCGTACGGTGCATGGGCTATTTGGTCTAAAGACTAAAGTTTACCAATAGGCGTAGAACTACTAGCAGTCATATTCCATTTTTGCTTCTGTTCTACGCCTTTCTTTTGAGCAAAAACCTTACTATCACAGTTCTTACATACGTGAAAGTAGGAATTACTTAGGCGCTTCGGATCCATACTACCTCTAGCACGCTCAAACTCTGCATCGCAATTATCACACCTAAATACACACACAGTTTGTTCACGCTTATAGGCATGAACCTTGCCTGTTTTGCTAGTGCGCACATGCCGGGTCTGCTTTTTAAATTCTCTTATAAACATAAGTATATTTAACATTAAGATTATAAAACGCAACGATAAATACTATCATAAGAAGGATTATTCATGAGTATAGTTACACTAACAGACACGGCAAAAGCACAAATTGACACAATATGCAAAGATAACGATTGTTATGCAGTTAGCCTTGACTTAAAAGGTGGCGGCTGTGCAGGATTTGAATATGATTGGACAACTGTAGCAACAGAAGCCGATGTAGAAAAACATGATGTAGTTATTGATTCAACTACAGGTAAATTTGTAGTTGGTGCAACAGCAGTAATGTTCATGATAGGAACAGAAATAGATTATGTTAAAGATATAATGGGTGCAACTTTTGAAGTTAACAACCCTAATGCACAATCAGCATGTGGATGCGGCGTTAGTGTAAATTTTGATGTAGACAAATTAGCAATACCAGCAATATAAAACGGAGCAAAGACAGATGGCAAAGCAAGATGTAGATATCGGTGTAGAAGGTAATGACGGCACTGGTGATAGTATACGCGAGTCGTTTCGCAAAACTAATGAAAATTTTCAAGAACTGTATGCAGTATTTGGCCAAGGCGGCACAATAGGCTTTACTACATTAGGCGATACACCTGATACTATTGAGTCAGGTAAAATAATTACTACAAACGCATCAGGTACTGCACTTAGATATAGTGAAATTGGTAGTGATAGTGATATAAATTCAGGAACGCCTGATAGTATTACTGTTGATGTTGTAAGTGTTCCAGGGAAAATTGTTTTATCAACATCCTTTAGTGCGCTAGTAGATGATAATGTTAATCCTACGCTTGGTGGGCATGTAGATGCGTCAAATTTTGGTATTGCTGGAGTTTCTATATCGGACGGAACTGCTACTGCAATAAACTCACAGTTAGGTCGAAGTACTAATTACACAATTGACGACTTAGTTATAACTAAAGGCTATGCTGATAGACGATATATTTCAACCGGGCTCCCATTACGAATCTCTACAGAACCTACAACTATTACACAATACACATTAAATATTACTAGTTATGTTTCTGGAAACTTGTTTATATCCGGACACGGTTACGAGAGTGGCGCAAACGGTACAGCATTTATATTTACAGCTGAAGACGTTGATCCAACTAATCTTGTGTCGGGAACAACATATTATATTCGCTATGTAAACGATGATCAGTTATCATTATTTGCAACACAATCTGAAGCACAGACTGGTAATCCAGTAGAAGCAGCAAGTAATAAAATTACTGTGTCAGGCACTATTGGTGCATTAGATGCACATAAGATAGTCGATGAAGGTTACGACAGTACACTAGCAGGTAATTTCTTAAATAATGTTGCTGTGCCGAGAGAAAGTGTAACAAGACGCCAAGGCGACACAATGGAAGGCCCATTGTACCTAAGTGATCATCCAGGTGACTTAGCAGGGGACGGTACTCCAAATGGTCCAGACGATTTAGAAGCAGCGTCAAAATATTATGTAGATAATACTGCATACTCAAGTCCAGAAGTATTATTTGTAAGTACTATAGGCGATGATAGTATGCAAGGTGTACCTAATGGTAAAGAAGGTTCGTCGAATACATATGCCTTCCGTACTATTAATGCAGCAGCAAAACGAGCAGCAGAAATAATTAAAACTGCTCCAGAAGAGCCGGGTCCATATTTTCAAACACTTACTCATTCAGGATTTGTAACACCAGCTGAAGTAGTAAGTCAAGGTGTAGAAAATGCAGTTAACGTAGTTACAAGTGCAACTTTAAGATTAAACAAGAAATTCTTAATTGCAGAAGTTACTGGATACCTTGCATTTAAGTATCCAGATTTTCAGTATACAGTTGCAACATGCGAACGTGACCTAGGATTAATTATTGATAGTTTAAGAATTGATGCTGAACGAGGCAACAATGCTAACTACCTATCAAGAACTGCAGGTGAAAGATATTATTCTAGTGTAAGTGGCAGAATTGCTATTTCGTCTCAGTTAGAACAGACTACTGATAGTTTTAGCTTTTTAGGCAATCTAATAACTAGTACAGTATTACAGAAAAAATTATATCAAGAAAAATCTATATCAGGAATAGTTGTTAGCGCAGGCGACACTCCGTCATTAGTTACTACGTCGGCAGCACACGGGTTAGCTAATAAAAATATTGTAGTGTTTGATTCTGTTACAGGTATGACAGAAATTGAAGGTCAGTTTGCATATGTAAAAGTTGTAGATGTTAGTACTTTTGAATTATTTACTGACGAAGCATTATCAATACCGTTTAACAACAGTGCATATACTCCATTTGTAAGTGGAAAGATTGGTCTAAGATATCAATCTAAATTCCCACAAGACTTTACCCAAACACTAGCCTGGGACGGATCATCAGGTGGCGCAGAGCCAAATGGCGCAGCGGCAGTATCAAACAATGTTGCATTAATTAATACTATTATTGCAAACGGTATTGAAGCAGGTGCTGATATTGCGTTTGGTAACAGATACACATTAGAACTTACAAATAGTACAGGTGGGCAATTAGATCAAACAGATCCAGCTAATACTGATGCAATTCCAGGTAAAGTACTTAGAGGTAAGCGCAGTGGCGCACTAGGACGTATAATTACATTTACGCAAGATACTAACTCAACTACATTCTTTATGCAGCCGCTTAAAACTACACCGTTTGAACCTGGCGAAGAAATTGAAGTAGGTAACTTTGTAAAAGCAAAACAGCTTACAATTATGGTCGAAACAGGCATATACGAAGAAGACTATCCAATTAAGCTGACTAAAAACGTATCATTAAAAGGTGACGAATTTAGACGAGTTATTGTAAGACCGAAACGCAGAGTATCACAAAGTTCATATGCAAATACATATTTCTATAGAGATGCAGAGTTTGACGGATTAACTTTAACAACAACTGGTACTCCGTTTGTTAATCAAACTGGCGTAACACAAGGCTTCTTTGGATACCATTACTTAACTGATAACACTAAACCAGTTAATGTCGGACTTCCTATAACTAACCTAGGTAAGTATGTAGCAGCTAGTAATATTGTTAAAAGTAATAAAGAATTTATACAAGATGAAGTAATTTATTTTATTAATGACACTTATCCATCATTAGTATATAATGAAACAAAATGTAGACGTGACACTGGTTTAATCATTGACGGCGTTGTGAAAGATATTCTAGCAGGTGGTAAAGAGTTTGCCCTACAAAATCAAGGTGAATACTATGCAGGTGCAGTTGCAGGACAAGAAACTGAAACTGCTGCGGCAATTGGTCATATATCAACACTTGTTGCACAACTACTAATAGGTGTAGCGCCAACAAAGAATGCAGGTACTAACTTTGATCCAGATATCAGTGCAGGAGTTGTAGAAGCAGATTGGGCAGCTAATGTATCTTATAAGCAAGGTGATTTTGTTAAAAAAGGATCATTATTTTATAGAGCATTACGCACACATGTTTCAACAGCAGCAGATGAAGATACTGATGTATTATCAGCTACATTTGGTCAGCTAACTAATACTCTCATATGGAAATCAGTTTCAAGTAGTACAACCATAGTAGGCGATCTAATTGACATTGTAGCATTTGCATTTAATGCAAATTACAATCCACCAAAACGCAACGATGCAGACTTGATGGATGTGTTCTTAATGGACGATGCTACTATTATTCGAAACTTAACAGTACAAGGTCACGGTGGATTTATGTGTGTACTTGATCCAGAAGGTCAAGTATTAACTAAGTCACCTTATATTCAAACAGCATCAAGTTTCTCAAAAGCTGAAAACAAGAAATCATTCCGAGGCGGTATGTATGTTGATGCGTTTGCTGGTAACATGCCTATGCGAGTTCAAGGTAACTCAGGTAACTACACTGATGCAAACGGAAGTGTTGCACTAAATGCATTTACATTATACGTTGAATCACAAGATGTAGCCGGAGTAGGCCAAGGACTTAAATTAAGAATCCCAGAACTTCCTGCACCGTTTTACTATCGAGGACAGCGTTATCAAGTTAATGCTATATCAAACTACGATAGTGGATTAGGTAGAGCTATTATATATCTTGATCCAGGAAGTAACAGCGGTAATGGTTGGAACTTTAGTGGAACAGATCTTGTAGGTGCCGGTGGACACGATCCAGATGATTATAATCAAGATATCTTCATACAAAGTGCTGGTAACAGAAGTATACTTGGTAACGACTTTACACAGATTAACGACTTAGCGTATGGCCTTGTAACTAATAACGGTGCGTTCTCTGAGATGGTTAGTATGTTTACATATTACTGTCATGCAGCATACTATGCAAGTAACGGTTCAGAAATTAGATCACTTAACGGATCTAACGGTTACGGTAACTTTGGCTTAGTTGCTGAAGGTGCTGATCCAAACGAAATTCCAGATCAAGTTACTACATTAAACTCCATGACACAGAGTGTTAAGGCATTTACATATGGTGGATACACTAACGTAACAGACGATACTACTATTACAGTATACGACTTTAAAACTCCCCCAATGAAAAACGCTTATATCTATATCGATCATGGCGGCGTAGTTGGTGGATTGAACTATAAAATTACTAACGTGCAAGCATTGTCAGATCCAAACAACGATGGCATAGCCGGCGATGCTGGTTCTGTTGTAGTCACTGGTATAGAAGCAGCAACGTTTACTTCAGGAACTGAAGGTACTAACGGAGTGTACACACTGGTTGGTCAAAAATCAACTAATGGTTTAGGTACAGGTGCACAATTTACTGTCACAATTGCTGGCGGTGTAGCTACATTAACAACAATTTCAAACGTAGGCAGCGGATATGCAAATGGTAATACTATTGTAGTATCTGGTGCAGATGTCGGAGGCAGTGATGGCGCAAATGATTTAACCTTTACTGTAACTACTGTATTCACTAACTTTGCAGGAACATTCAGTAATGATGTTTATAGATTAACAATACAAGAATCTGCATCAAATCTTGATTACTTTGCTACATTGCAAAGTAGTCTTGCACATCGTGATTTAATTGAATATAGACACGGTGAGAACATCATATTCGAAGGTGTTGACACACAAGATATTACTGAGCGTCCAAGTACTGCTATTAACTTTGACGAAAGTGACACAGTTACATACAGAAGTACTGGGTTTACTTCTAAAAATGACCAAAGTCAAGATCTAACAGGTTCGCAGATTAAAGCAGTATTTGATAATGACTTTGCATATGTAGCAGCAAGTATTGATTACCAAAACAGAGGTGTCAGTGCTCCAACAGGCGGCGGCACATTAGGCGGATCAGTAGGCGATACATACTTAGCAGTAGAAAAATTATCTGCTGTTGACGGAGTACGCATAGTACAACAATCAACCGATGCAGCTAATCAAACGATTAAGAAACCAGGTGATGCTGGTTATACAGGTGGTTTAGAATTTGCATACGGCGGCAGAACACAGAAAGTTATTAACTACGGTCCGATAACGTTTGGTGCTATTACTAATGTAACAAGTGCAAGCCCAGTAGTAATTACAAGTGCAAATCACAACCTAACAAATGGTGAAATTGTTGAGTTTGATTCAATTGGCGGCAGTATACTATTAAATGGAACTAGTTATTACGTAGGCAATGTAACTACTAACACATTTGCACTTTATACTGATATAGGTTTAAGTGCTGCACTAGATGGTACAGCGTATGCAACATACACAAGTGGTGGTCGCTGGGTTACTTCAGACAGTGTTTGGTACATCCAAACAGCATTTGTTACAGGAACTGACATTAATAATGTAGCAACAGCAGGTATTAGATTAGTCCCAACAGAAGCAAGAGACATACATTGCGGATTGCCAGCAAGTTCTACTGCTGAAATCACAATTGCTATATCATTGCTACGTGCAACAGGACACGACTTTACAGAAATTGGAACTGGTGGCTTTAACACAAGTAACTATCCAAATGTATTGTTGGGTGCGCCAATTGGCGGATCAGCTTCTAAAGCAGGTGCTTATGCAGACGCTGATGATGCAAGTAAGGCACAAGTATGGGAGCGTAGAAAAGGTAGAGTATTCTTTATCAGTTCAGATAACGATGGCTTCTTTAGAGTAGGTAAGTATTTTGTTGTAGATCAATCAACAGGTAGTATTACTTTCGCAGGCGATGTTGGTATTTCAAGAGCGGCTTCATTAGGATTTAAAGAAGGTGTTACAATTGATGAGTTTTCAAATGATGAATTGTTTATTGACTTATCAGACACAGCAGTACCTACAGAAAAAGCAATTGCTAATTATGTAAGTCGTAGACTAGGACATAATGGTAGTGCGCAACTAACAGGTACTAATAGATTTGCTCCTGGCTTCTTTGCACTAGACGGATCTACTCCATTAGAGGCTAACTTAAATGCTAATAGTAAGCAAATTAAAAACTTACTTGATCCTACTGATGATAATGATGCAGCAACAAAAGATTATGTTGTGCAAGCTACTAAAGCATATGACGAACTTGACGACTTAAGAAACATTACAATACATGATGTTGTTCCTGCTAATAAAGCAAAACAGTTACTTGTTCCTACCGGCTTACGGAGATTAGTAGTAGAACCTGAAACACCAGGACTGTTTACAGAAGGTGGAACTATTACTGATGGCACAGCACAAGGTACAGTTGTTGCATTAGAATCGCGATTTGACCAAGTATTGAATCAAAATATTAGAATTATTTCTTACACACTAACAACAGCAGGTGAATTTAGCACAACAGCAAGTCCAATTAATAACGGAGTTGTTGGGTCGCCAGGATCTACTACAGCAGTAGTAATAGAAAATCCAATAGATGAATTTACTAACGCTGTTGAATCAACTACAAGTGATATCAACATTACTGTGTCACGTGATTCAACAAATACACAAGTTAACTTGCAGATTGAGCCGCAAGCTATTATTAACAGTGATGTTAATAACGCAGCAGCAATTGTCCAAAGCAAACTTGCAATGACTGCTGCTTCTACTAGAGCAAACGCTACAGGAATTGTGCAAGCAGACTTAGGTCTAGCAAGCTTTGATAGTGATGACTTTAGTGTAACAAACGGCTGGGTCACACTAAAGGCAAATGATGTTGATTTTGCAGATTTGCCAACACTAGCAACTGATACTGTTATTGGTAGAAGCGCAACTGGCGCAGGTGATACAAGTGCAATTGCATTTAGTACAGTAATTGACGAAGGTGGCGGTCTAGCTGATGGCGACTTTGCATCTATACTTCCTTACTTCTCGTCAGGTACTACTGTAGGAAATCCAGGTGAAGTACTAGTTAAAACAGGCACTGGCACATATAGCATTAGTGATATATCATACGATAATACAAATACTAGTATTGCAAAGCGCAGAAATGATGGTAGTTTACAAGCTACTTCGTTGATCATTGGTGGTAACTCTGCATATAAAATACTAAGTGAAACTTCAGGTACGCTATCATTTAAGACACCTGCACAAGGCACGATCTTAACAGCAAGTGGAGCAAGCAAGCCGCAAATAAATACAGGCGGAAATATTAAAGTTGGTGACATGGCAATTGCTCCTACTGAAAGTACTTTCCAAACTAACAGTGACTATGGTACTGTTGGCGGAGCAGGTGCTGGCGTAGAAACAAGTGCAATATCATCACGTTGGGTATACACATCATTTATAGAAGCAGCAAACGAAAAAGGTTCTAGTAGTACTGGTATTGGTATTGGCGACGGTACCGGATTTGCAGATGGCGGTAGTGATATTATTACGTTTATCACTGGCGGTAGTGTACGAGGTAAAATAAGTAGTGTCGGATTTACAGGTGATGTTGTTGGTGATTTAACAGGTAATGCTGATACAGCAACATCAGCAACATCAGCATCAACAGCAACAAATGCTAATAACATTAATGTTGACGAGACAAATGGTAATGTAAACTACCAAGTACTGTTTAGTGCTGCAAACGGGACAGGATATCAAAGACCGTACATTGATACAGACAATGCTCAACTTAGGTACAATCCAAGTACACAATTATTAACAGTAGGTGGATTAACAGCAGTAAGAACGTTGAGTACAGGCGCAGCAACAACTACAGGTACTATCACAGGTAGATGGAGTTTAACTACCAACTCACGCTTCGAAGCAACTTATGCGGATTTGGCGGAGTATTACGAAGGTGATACTGAATATGCTGTTGGTACAGTTGTTGTGTTTGGCGGTGACAAAGATGTTACTATTAGTACAGAGCACAAAACAAGACGCATTGCTGGTGTAGTAAGTGATCAAAGTGCATATACAATGAACAGTGAGTGTCCGGGTATACAAACACTAGTTGCACTACAAGGTAAAGTTCCAGTAAATGTTATTGGTACAGTTGCTAAAGGCGATATGCTAGTAGCAAGTTCGATCCCAGGTTATGCTATAGTTGATGACGATCCAAAAGTTGGAAGTGTGATTGGTAAAGCTATTGGTACTAAAGATACTACAGAACGTGGCACTGTTAATGCAGTAGTGGGCAGAGTATAAATGACAAAGCAAATAAATACACTAAGCGAGGAAAACACAGATGGCAAATAGATATCCACTAATAGTCGATACAACAGATGGTAACAAATTAAAAGAAATACCAAGTGGAGATAACCTACAACTTACAGGTAATAGTATCATAGGCGTAACTGATGTTACTGCAAGTGGCACCATTGCTGGCGGAGTACTAAGTGCTGCAAGTATTATGAAAGGTGGCACAGAACTTGCCGCTGTTGCAGTATCAGGAAGTTTTAATGATTTAATTAATAAACCTACTGCATTTAGTGATTTAACTAATGATTTAAATGTATTAGTGCCAGGCTCTAATATAGGACTACTTACTAATAACGTAGGGTATCTTACTACTGTTGCGTTTGCAGACATAACAGCAACACCTACAACAGTAGCCGATTACGGAATAACTGACGCTATACAAGTAGGTGCAGTTATTAGTTCATTTATAAATGATGTAGGTTACTTAACAGTATCAGATATACAGAATGGACTAGTTACTATTGATGTTAATAATACTGGCGACTTAGTTGGTAGTGTATTTGCAGATGATTCAACTGTGATGATTGACAGTATATTAGGAGCAGTAAATTTAGACGGAACCATTAGAGGCAATGTTATCCCTAATACCAATCAACACAATTTGTGGGACTTAGGTAGTAACACAGTACGATTTAAAAATGCTTATATTCAAGGCACTGTTACTGCAACAGCATTTGTTGGAGACGGTAGTGGCCTTACTGGAATAAGTGGAGGAGGTGGTTCAGGCTTACAAAGCAGAAGCACAGCAACAGGCACAACAAGCAGTTTAGCTGATGCCGCACAAGCAGACTTGGATATTACAGGATTCAAATCATACACATTAATGGCTATCACAACAGACAAAGCGGCCCGTGTAAGATTGTATGTGAATGCTGCAACAAGAACAGCAGATGCGGCAAGGGCAGAGGGTATTGATCCAACATCAGACGCAGGTGTTATTGCTGAAGTAATTACCACAGGCGCAGAAACTGTTATTATTAGTCCAGGTGCTTATGGATTTAACTTAGAAAGTTCGCCAACTACAAATATACCATGTAGAGTTACAAACAAAAGCGGTAGCACAGGTACTGTACAAGTAGACGTAAACATACTACAACTGGAGGCGTAACATGGAATTGTTCCAAGTAACACTAAAGCATGGTGAAGATATTACTGCTTTCTATGAGGATATGGAAACACCAGGTGGTGCTCTAACTATTCCAGATCGTAAAGTAGAGTGTGCCGCAAGACGCCCAACTTCAAGAACCACCGGCTATATGCTTACTATGGAAGAAGCAATGGAAGTAGCCGATGACGACAGAGTTGAACAAGTTATACCACAAAGTGTTTTAGATAGAAACATAGATACCCCAGCAAGTACTTTTACAGGCAGGTTTGACAAAGGTGTTCCAAGCGGTTCAGCGCCGTTTACAAAAGCAAATGGGCAAACAGGAATGAAGTATACTGTTGATCACAAAAATTGGGGCATACTAAGACACAGTGAAGACGCAAACAGAACCAATTGGGGATCAAATGCTTCATTATCAGACAGGTATGTTGATGACAGTGTAACATATTCAGCAAGTGGTAAAAATGTAGACATTGTTATTGTTGAAATAAAAACATTAAGCGACCACGCAGACTATTCAAGTAGAGTAGTGGACTACAACTGGGGTCAACACTACAACACAATCACAGGTGGTACTAACTATACATACAGCAACGCAGACGCTCGTGACAACTATGGCGCAGAAGACGATCATCCTACAGCAGTCACAAGTTATGCGGCAGGCACACTATACGGACTTGCCAATGATGCAAACATATACATGTTTGACAAGACTTACGAACGTTCAAAGTCAGGCGGCGATGTTACTGATAGAACTTATGCCTACATCAGAGAGTTTCACGCAAACAAAAGTATAAATCCAGCAACAGGTAGAAAAAATCCTACTATTGTTAATATTAGTTTGGGAACACAGACCCTAGTAGGCGGCGGGGCCGCTTTAATTCACTTCCAGGGTGTAACTACAGACAACGGCACAGGCAATGATCTATCAGCCGCAGAACTAAATGCAAGAGGTATATATGCAAGTGACCCTGAGTGGACAGACAATCAACAATTTAGTGTAAATTCGCAAGTCCTACTAAGTGATATGCAAGATGCTATAACAGATGGAATTATTATTGTAGCTTCAGCAGGCAACGACAACAGATACATTGATGTGTCAGATGGCGACAACTACGATAACTATATTGTTGGTGAGGGGGCATATTCCTTTAAAGATTACTACTTTGGCGGTAATTATCCATTTAGATATTACTATCATCGTGGCACCACTTATACGTTCAATGGTGCTATTTGTGCAGGTGCTTTAGGCGGCAACACAAATCAAGGCAAATCAGGTTTCAGCAATTGGGGACCAGGTATTGATGTATATGCCGCAGGAACTGGTTGTTTTGGCGCAGGAAAAAGTGGCACTATTATGTTTGGTGTTCCGTATCCAGGACAAGAAGCAAATACATCAAACTGGGACACAGTACAGTCTGGATCAGGAACAAGTTATAGTGCGCCGTTCGTAACAGGTATGTTAGCTTGTTTAGCAGAAATATATCCTAACCTTACACACGCACAAGCAAGAACATATTTACACGACAATGCTGTAACAGGATTAATGGTAGACACAGCAGACGCAATAGATGTAGACACAGACACAAGAACAAGCATAGACGGTAGCAGCATTGATAGAATAGCATTGTGGAAGAATCACAGAGCCACATCAGGCAATATGGCGTTCAACACATATAACAAAGATGTTAACAATAAGCCTACAACTGGTGCTATCTATCCTCGTACAAGAATACGCAAGCGTGGGTAAATAGTAGTATAGCGGCGTTGGTGGAGTAATAGCTTAATAACTTAGGAAAGAAAAATGACAATAAGTAGAATAAATGTAGGTGACATAGCAAACGACGGAACAGGTGATGATCTAAGACAGGCGTTTGTTAAAGTTAACAACAGCATTGCTGAATTAGATGCAAGAGTTGTACCACAGAATAATGCTACCAACTTAGGTACAGGTACAGGGGTATTTTATACCAAAGAAGGATCTTCGTTAAACTTTAGAAGCTTGGTAGCAGGAGACAACATGTCACTTGTTGCTGATGGAACAAGTATTACTATTACAAATAACGGTAGTATTACTGTTAGGACAGATGGAAATACATTAAGTTTATCTGGCGCAAATAGACAGTTTGGCGTTAATGGTGGACAGAGTATTACTACGTCTTTATCTGGAAACAATATTATTGTAGCACTTGATACTACTGACTTAGTATCATTAGATACTAATCCGTCACTAGGTGCTGCACTTGATGCTAATGGATTTAATATCAATAATGTCGGATCATTAGACGCAATTTCACTACAGGCTGCTACACTTAATGCTGCTTCAATTACTGGATCACTTAATGGAACAGTTAACGGTGAAAATGTATCTGAACTTGCTAGAGTTATTAATGGTACGGATTACGGTGAAGCAGCAATCAATTTAACAACAGGTATTGAATTATTGTTTCATGCCGCCACTATAGATTACGGATCAGTAGGATCACCAGCAGCAATAGTCTCAGATTACGGTACACTGTAATTTTCGATAAATATGCTATATAGGGAATAGATATATGGCAAACTTTTGGACAAATAATAACGGGGACAGTTTAGGTACTTTGCAAGAGCAAGTTACTATTGCACCGATACAACTACCACTATCACAAGCAGGAGCAACTGTTACACTAATAAGTGGTAGTTTACCTAGTGGGTTAAGATTACTTAATAACACAATTGTTGGTACGCCTATCGAAGTTGCGAGAGAAACAGTTAGTACGTTTGTACTTAGAGCAACTTATAATTCACAAATTAACGATAGAACATTTAAAATAACTGTTGATGGTGCAGATATTCCTCAATGGATAACTCCTGCAGATTTATTAGCAGCAGGTAATAATAACACCTACTACATATTAGATAGTTCACCAGTCGACTTCCAACTACAAGTTATAGATACTGACACTGATGCAGGACAAGTACTTGAGTATTTTATTCCAGCTAGTGGAGGAACATTACCGCCAGGCATACAATTGACAACAGATGGAAGATTAGTCGGAGTAGTTGATCCAATTCTTGCAATTGAAAAATCAACAGGTCGAGGATTCTATGACGATGCAGGGTATGATAGCGGATCTACTAGTGCATACGATTGGAGTGTTCCGAGTAATAACGGGTTTGATAGTTTCTTCTTCGACACAACAATTTATGACCTATCTACCCCAACACAGTCGCCTAAGAAACTTAATAGATTTTACGAATTTATAGTTAATGTATCTGACGGGGACAGCATTGCAAGTCGAACATTTAAACTGTATGTTGTAGGAGATGATTTTTTTAGAGCAGACACTACTGTTATGCAAATTGGCACTGGTATATTCAGTGCAGACAACACACATGTTAGAGTACCAATATGGCTAACCCCAAAAGACTTTGGATATAGACGGGCCAATAATTATGTCACACTTATACTCGATATTATTGATCCTAATACACTATCAGGAGTAGTTAGCTATTATCAAACTAGTCTTAATGATGATAATACTCCTAGTATACTACCGCCAGGATTGCAACTAGATATGATAACTGGGGAAATTGCAGGTAGAGTTCCTTATCAACCAGCCGTAACAAAAGAATATAAATTTACTATTGCTGCACAACGTATTGCGTCTGATATTAATAGTGTACAACTAATTGAGTATATGTACGAAGCAGCGACACAGGGTGTTGCACAAATTAAAACAAGTAAATTTGACACATATTCACAATATGTAATAGGTAAAGAATTCACATTCGATGGTAATGTATATAGTGTTACAAGTATTAATACAAGTAACATTGAGTACGATGTTCTTACTTTAAATAGAGCACTACTTACTATAGTTCCTAAAGGTAACAGTATTAATTTTGGTACTATTAATATTAGTGGTAATGAAAATGCAATTAGTAAGAAAACATTTGTAATAAAATTACTAGGCGAAGTAGAATCAACAATTGCCTGGACTACTCCGAGCAATTTAGGTTCGTTTAGTGCTAATTATATCAGCACACTTAATGTTAACGCAACTACTACTGTACCAAATGCTAATTTAATTTATACAAAAACTACCGGTACGTTGCCGCCAGGATTGACGTTATCATTAACTGGCGAGATAATAGGCAAAGTAAATAGTTTTGGAACTGCTAATCAACCCGGTCTTACAGTATTTGACAGTCAGCTACTACAACTAGACGGAAATACTACTGGATTTGATCGAAACTTTAAATTTACAATTAAAGCACAAGATCAATTTGGATTTAGTGCGATTGAACGAGAGTTTACTATTAAGTTAGCTGATCCTGATAATAAGCAATATAGTAATGTATTTTTACAACCAATGATGACACAGACACAGCGAACATCATTTATAAACTTAGTAAATAATGCAGAAATATTTTTGCCGGAATATTTGTATAGACCAGATGATACTAATTTTGGAGTACAAACTAAAATCAAAATTCTTGCATATGCAGGTATTGAAGCAAAAGCAATTGAAAACTTTGTTGCAGCCGCAGCTAAAAATCATAAAAGACGAAATCTTAAAGTAGGTGGCGTAAAAACTGCTGTTGCAAAAAAGTTAGGTACACAGGAAGTAGTATACGAAGTAGTATATTTAGATGTAATTGATCCAATGGTATCAAAAGTAAAAAATCAAAAAACTGCAAAACAGATTAAAATTAAAAATTCTAAAAAAGTTTTAGTTAATAGTACAAAATATAATGATATTAATAATAGTTATGCAAGTGACTTTTCTGAGATTACTGTATCTACTAGAGAATCAGGAGATGTTATTGTTAAGTGGATAGATTTATTAAATATTAATGGAAGAGAGCAGCTATATAAAATTCCAATAACTAGTGTATTAGATGCTATTAATAGAGACGGCTACCCTTTAAATATATCGTTTACTCCAGGTGTTGTTGAAAGTAACAAATACAGACCATTTCCGGCTAACACAATTACAGTAGATAGTAATGCTATACTTGCTAGCGGTGCAAATGACACAACTCGATATATATCAAATATGACACACATGCGCGATGCTATTAGAGATATCGGAACTACTGAGAAAAACTTTTTACCTTTATGGATGAGGTCATCACAAGAAGACACAATAACAGATCTAGGGTTTGTTACTGCTATTCCGTTATGCTATTGCAAACCTGGAACTGCAAAGATAATTGCTAATACTATTGATTTCTACAATATTGATTTTAGTCAATACGAGTTAGATATTGATAGATATCTAATAGACAATTCCGAAGGCCTCACACAAGAACAATATGTGTTATTCGCAAATTACGAGTTTAATACTTAACCAAGATAAATACAATACAGGAGATATAACACAATGGCAAGTACAATTAGTACAGTAGGATTCGACGCAGCGTTTCCAGTAGCAGGACAAGACAACGACAGTCAAGGCTTTCGCACAAATTTTAATGTAACTAAAGTAGGTTTAGAGCAAGCAGCAACGGAAATTACTGATTTACAATCAAATACAGCAAAATTAAATACATCTAACGAGTTTAATGGTAGTGTAATTAGTGAAGCTGAATTTAAAAAGAATACCGAAACTGTCAACTCAGCAGGTAATATTACCTCAAATCAAGAGATTGATTGGGAAGCAGGACATTATCAAACACTACAAGCAGGTGCTGATGTTACACTTACTTTAACAGGTTGGCCAGCAAGTGGCGTAATGGGCAAGATACGTATGCAACTTACAAGCGACGGAAGTTCAAGACTAATTACTTGGGCAAGTAGCGGTGGCGGTGCGTTTAAAGGAAATGGTTCTTGGAGCGGAACAACCACAGTAGCATCTACAACTAATCCAACTATTATCGACTTCTGGACAATTAACGGTGGCATTACTGTTCACGCATTAGACCATGGTATTTTTGATTAATGTTTAATCCATTAGTTGACAGTTTTGCAGACCTAAGTGATGCTGAGGTAGAAAATAAATCTATTGAACTTCAGCGTAAATACTTCATGACGCATAATCCTCAAGTACAAGAACAAATATCTGCGGTACTAGATATGTATCAAGAAGAAAATAGAGCAAGGCGAGCTAAAGCATATTCGCAACAAAATGAACAAAATGGCGAATCAGGACTTGACAATCTAATCAATGTAAGTTAAAATAAGTGTATGCTTATGAAAACAGACGAACTCGGTATCCCACGATTTACAAACAAAGACTTAGTTGATATGATCTATAGTGGTCATGTTGACAAGTGTCACGTTGTACTATGTGACCCTTCAGATGATATAGACAAGTTTAATGAAGCAATGCGTGAGCAATACCTACCAGAACTTAAACAGTATATTCCCTTAGATGTAGATCAAAAGACTTTTGACGGTGCATTGCAGTCGGAATGGTTTATGCCTGACGAATACAAGAACTTAGATATTACAGTTTATCTATTTGCTAAACTTGCAGAAAAACTACAAGTAGAACCAAATGATGAACTTAGACATACTGAAGAATGGAAACGAGTTACTGAAGAATGGAAAGCGTTCTTAGATCGAGGTATGACAGACTTGTTACGCTATATGGTGTATCTTGTAGACTTTATGCGTAAGAACGACATTGTATGGGGAGTAGGTAGAGGATCAAGTGTAGCAAGTTATGTGTTATACTTAATAGGCGTACACAGAATAGATTCAATCCAGTTTGACCTGGATTGGACCGAGTTCTTGAGATAAGTAAGTATATAACTAAAAGGAGATTGGCAATGGCTATGAAACAACCCGGACGCAAAGTCCACAGAAGTGCTAACGGTAAAGCAGTTGATATGGACTTACTTCGACAGCGTAACGAATTAACTCCGGCAGTAGGTAATGCTCGTGTAAATGCACGTGGTGATCAACTAGGTGCTGGTGGTAAAATTGTTCGTAAAAAAGAAGAGTTGCTTAAGGATTATTACGACTCTAATCCAGGTGTTAGAGAAGAACAATCTGTAGCAAAGAATCAACCAACTGCGGCTGAAGCAGCAGAATGGGAAGAAGACGAAGACGGTAACTTTATTCAGAGAGAAAAATAATGGCAACCACTAACTTAAAGAAAATCAAAGGTACACCAAGAGCAATTGGCAACCGTGTACTTGTGACAGATATGCATTTTGGTGAGCAGAAAACAAAAAGTGGTCTTATTATTAAGGATGACGATGGCACTACACGGGGAATTTACCCACGTTGGGCTAAAGTATATTCTAAAGGACCGACAAACCAAGATGACTATGAAATTGGTAATTGGATACTTATTGAACACGGGCGATGGACTCGTGGCATGAGTATAGAAACTCCAGAAGGCGATATTGAACTTCGTATGGTAGAAACTGAAAGCGTATTAGGTTATGCAATAGAAAAACCAAATGATCTAAATATTGGATCAGAATATAACGACGGCGAACATGCAACTGTTGATCCATCAGCATTTGTTAATCCACAGTACTAAAGGAAAAATTATGACAGACGTATTTAAAGACATTGACACATTTGCAACAGCATGTGATCAACCAGCATCCCCAGAAAACTATGAAATGTATATTGGTCTTATTGACGAGGAATATACAGAGTTACAAACTGCACTTGGCAACAATGACGATGTAGAACAGCTCGATGCACTAATTGATATCTTGGTTGTTACTATGGGTGCTATTAGAGCCGCAGGGTTTAACGGCGAAGGTGCTTGGAAAGAGGTAATGAAAACTAACTTTGCAAAGATTGACGAGAAGACAGGCAAAGTAAACAAACGTGAAGATGGAAAAGTACTAAAGCCAGAAGGTTGGGTTGCACCTGATTTAACAACGTTTGTAAAATAACTATGCTTTATGTGTTTGGCGATAGTTTTTCTTCACCACACGAACAATTAACTCAGATTACTAACAGTAATCAATCTGACTATCCTTACCAACGTTTAGAAATGAACTGGTGTGGGATAGTCAGTGAAAAGTTAAATGGCAGTGCTACACATATAAATGATGCTATTTTAGGATGCCCGAACGAATATATCTATCAAAGTCTTCTTCATAGATTTGATGAGATGCAGGCAGGGGATCAGGTCATTGTACAGTTATCATCATATGAGAGGCAATGGTTTATTGAAGATAAACCTCATCTTTCAAATTTTAAGTCAACTAATGTAAGTAGTAGAGCCGAAATACCAAAACAAACACAAAAAGCTATAGATATGTTTTATAAAAATTTATACTTTGAAGAACGTTACAAGATAATTTATCAAGCATTTGTTTCTGCAATGTTTAGTGCCGGTATAATGTTAGACCGTAAAGGTGTTAAACTTTTAATTATACCAGGGTTTCATAATATCTCAGGTATAGTTGGTACTTTATCAGATGCTAGTTTTAATGAATTTGATAGTGAAGAAACTATGGGGTTGTTTTATACTAAGACAGCAGACAGTCGTTATAATCATTTTACAGAAAGAAACCATAAGATACTAGCTGATAAGGTGGTTAAGTATTTTACAACAGGTGAAATAGTAGACTTAACATCAGGCTTTGACACTTCGATCTATACCAAAAATAATATTTAAAAACTACTTGACTCTTTAGTGATTATACGCTATAATGTATATAACAATTAAGGAGTTTTACTATGGCTACACACGGCACTATTGACTTAGAAACTATTGACACTAGTCCGACTGCAACTGTGCTATCACTAGGAGCAGTTAAGTTTAATCCACTTACCGATAGTGAACCACATTCAGAATTATATCTTAAAATTAATATTGATGAACAAGATATGCTCGGACGTACTGCAAGTGACAGCACTATCGAGTGGTGGAGCAAACAAGATCCGAAGATTATGGAAGAAGCATTTGATCAGAAAGATGCAGTAAGCGTAGACGAAGCACTACGTCAAATTAGTAAATGGGTTGTTGGTGTTGACACGCTGTGGGGTCAAGGTTATGGCTTTGATTACACTATACTAGAAGATATGTTTCGAAAAGCCGAAAAGCCTATTCCGTGGAACTTTTGGATTATACGAGACTCAAGAACACTATTTGGATGTTGTCAAAAAGATCCACGTAAAGCAATGCAAAATAATTTGCACAATGCACTAGCAGATGCATACTATCAATCAAAAGCAATTCAAATTGCATACAAAGAATTAGGGTTAACACGATGAAAGAATTATGGGTAGAGAAATATCGTCCGGCAACTGTTGAAGGATATGTGTTTCGTGATGATGCACAACGGAAACAAGTAGCAACTTGGATTGCAGACAAAAGTATACCGCATTTGCTGTTTAGTGGTGCAGCAGGCATTGGTAAAACTACACTTGCTAAATTATTGTTTAATGAGCTTGATATTAATCCGTTGGATATTTTAGAAATTAACGCATCGCGCACAAACAGTGTTGAAGATGTACGGAATAAAATTGTTAACTTTGTACAAATGATACCGTTTGGTGACTTTAAAGTTGTACTGCTAGACGAGGCTGATTACTTGTCACCTAACGCACAGGCTGCACTCCGCGGAGTAATGGAAGAGTATCATACAACTGCACGGTTTGTGTTGACATGTAATTATGAAAATAGAATTATTCCAGCGATCCATAGTCGTTGTCAAGGGTTTCATATTGCAAAGATTGACCAAACAGAGTTTACTGCACGAATTGCAACTATTCTTATTACAGAAGGTATAACTCCAGACTTGGATACACTTGACACTTATGTTAAAGGTACATATCCAGATTTGCGTAAATGTATTAATACAGTACAAATGAATGTTGTGGACGGCGAGTTAGTTAAACCTAACGAAGGCGATACTGGTTCATCGGACTGGAAACTTGATATGGTTGAATTATTTAAGGCAGGTAAAATTGTTGAAGCACGTAAACTATTATGCGGAGCAGTTCGACCTGAAGAAATGGAAGAGATCTATCGCTGGCTGTATGACAATATTGAACTGTTTGGTGAAGAAGAAAAACAAGACACCGCAGTACTAACTATTAAACAAGGTCTAGTTGACCACACACTAGTAGCAGATCCAGAAATTAACTTAGCAGCGACATTAATTAGACTTGCGAGAATTTAAATGACTTACTTAGTAACTGATGATTGTATTAAATGTAAACATATGGACTGTGTTGAAGTATGTCCAGTTGATTGTTTTTATGAAGGTGAGAACTTTCTAGTTATCAATCCAGATGAATGTATTGATTGCGGAGTATGTGAACCAGAATGTCCAGTAGATGCTATTTTGCCGGACAATGCATTTGATACAGACGAAGAAGCACAGAAATGGCATGATATTAATAAGAAGTATAGTTTGCTTTGGCCTGTGATTACAGAAAAAGGCGTTGCGCCTTCAGATGCAGCCGAGTGGGAGGGCGTTCCTAATAAGTATGATAGCGGACTTATGAGTGAATTACCAGGGGAAGGAAACTAAATGATTAAAGCAATTCTAGCATGCGACGACTATGGTGGTGTAAGTAAAGATGGTACACTACCTTGGCCTAACAATAGCACAGATCTTAAATGGTTTAAAAGCAATACAGTAAATGGCATTGTTGTAATGGGATCTACTACTTGGGACGATCCGCATATGCCACGACCGTTACCAAATCGTA
>Ga0209092_10001520_pt1 | contig 22443 bp, 14 predicted proteins | sample FraStrMetagenome_FD_187446 | JGI IMG/M metagenome (GOLD analysis project Ga0209092, IMG submission 187446) | Marine eukaryotic phytoplankton communities from Arctic Ocean - Fram Strait ARC3M Metagenome (SPAdes) (version 2) | ecosystem: Environmental > Aquatic > Marine > Oceanic | place: Fram... | reverse complement strand
ACAGTGCAGTAGCATGAATCTACGCACCCCGAGTCAATATACCGTACGAAACCTACGGTACCCAATACACTCCCCAGTGTAAAAACCCTTAACAAATGATAACCATTACTTAACATTATTATTATTATTATATATTATTCGAGTTTGCAATCAACTTGCCTTCCATCAAAAGATCTTTTTTAAGTCACAACATCAAGTTTTCACTCATGCCTAAAAGAAAGGCCGTGCCAGGCTCATCAAAAATTCCAAAACCGAAACAGCAAAAGAGCCTTGCATCCTTTTTCTCCAGTTCCTCCAGAACTGTAGCAGCAGTAAGAAACAAATCTACAAATGCGAGCAAAAATATCCACGACACTTGCCGATACCACATCTTTCTTGATTTAGATGGTGTCCTAGTGGATTTTCAAGCAGGCTTGAAGAAAATTTTCCCAAAATACCATGAAAAATCGGATAAACCAAATATTCCAGCCAAGGTCATGTGGAGGGAAATATCAAAATCGACTTACTTTTATCGTGATCTACCTTGGACAACGGATGGAATGAAACTTTGGAATACCTTAAAATCGTGTAGACCTGAAATTTTGACAGGAGTGTCCATGGCAAAATCATGTCGTCAGCAAAAATTTGAGTGGTGCAGCCGTGAATTTCGAAAAATTGAGGAGAAAATATCTATAAACAAAGGAGAGAAAATAAATCTGATTATGAATCATGTGGACATGGTAGGTAGCAAACGGACACACAGATTATCTAACGATGCTTCAAGGTTAAAGAGAGATGAAGGGGTAGTAAATGTGATCACGTGTTGGAGTAAAAATAAATTTTTTGAAAGTGGTCATAATCGGTAAGTTTTTTACGATTCATTTGTGCAAATATTGCATTTACACTGTGAACTCAATTTTTCTTTCTCGAAGAGTTTTAATAGATGATAGAGCAGAATTAGGTATCAAATGGAAAGAGATGGGGGGCATCTTTATTCATCATACTGATACAGAGAGTACTTTGACAAAATTGAGAGATGCAAGCATTATTCCATCGACTGAATATGATAATCCAAAAGCATCCACTGAATCAAAAGGAAACGATATGAAATGACCATGTTGGTAGATAATATCATTCAGGTTGTATGCACTGTGAAGATGACCTATCGGTTTAGGATGAAATCCAAGTTTTTATGTGAACTTTATTAAAAAAATCAACGACTAAAAATGGCCTCATGACGAAAGTTTTGTATAGAGGAATCCAGTTGAGATACACTGCTGTATCAATCTATATTGATCTTAAAATCAAGATAATTTGACAGCACATTGTTAAATAAATTTAACCTAATTTCATTTCAGTATCATTTTCAGTAAACAAGGATCACAAAGCTACATATTTTGTGAAAACACTCAAAAGATTTGTATTGCATAGCGTCTTGCTGCAAATGAATGAAATTCCCATCAAATTTGACAACATATTGTTAAAAAAATTGAACTAAATCATTTCGGTACCATTCTCAACAAACAAGGATCACAATGCTACATATTTTGTAATTACGCGCAAAAGCATATGATTCCATATCGTTTTACAGCAGATAAATTAAATGAAATCCCAAAACTTTATTGCAAAACTGATTATTTATTCCTCATAACTCTCATCATCCTCAGGTGTTGTTTTGTCACCATACATAAGACGCCTATATTCTTCCTTGGTGATCTTTCCACGTTTCAACTTCTTGTGCAATCTTTCCTCCTTGGCCAACTCATCCCATTCCTCCATTAATTGTTGATTCCTTCCCTTTCTCTTCTTGTCTGGATCTCTCAAACCTTTCTTCCTAGCCTCCTCTTTCCTCTCCTTTTCTCGCCGGGCTCGATCAGCAGCACGTTGTTCGGCTTTTATCTGCTTGGCATTTTTACCTCCAGCGGCTAATTCCTTTGCCAAACGTCTTTGACGCGCGGCTTCACGTTGCTTATCGAGATAAGGTATACCGTGAATGTTCACGGAGGTTGGGGCAGGTTCAAAGTCAATTTTTATGTGTGCTCGAAGTTCGGGCATTTTGGGCAAACGAAGAAGAGCAAAGGAGGTTGCTAGCTGACCCAGATTGAGTGATGCAAACCTGTTCATTTTACGGATCACGGTACAAACAAAATGTTAGAAATCAACTTTGGAGTCATAGAGTATTAGCATTGCGAATCAATTAAATGTTTGAGCTGTGGGTTACAGTCATATCCTTGATTAAGACGATATGCTGTGAAATTAGCTCGTTGAAAACTACTGATTTTTTCATATACTTTATTCTTGCAAATTAAATCCTGGCCACTTCAATCCTATGAAATTATCCCCATTTTGGAGTTATTTCTGATTGGCAGCCGTATTATCATCTGCGTTTGTAGGATTGTATCAACAACCTGCACAAGAAGAAAACTTACCGAAAAATAAAACCACAATGATGCTCTTTGTAGGCTCGAATGTGGGCTGTAAATGCTTTTGTTCCTTTTTCTAGAACATCACGGTCTTTCATCACAAGATTTTTCACAGTGGGCAATACATCCTTAATATCAATGATTTTCTCGTCATCCTCCGATCCATTCTCTGCATTTTCTAACATCTCATTTTGGATTTGATAGACCCCTCCTTCCTCTTCTGGTAATCTACTTAATGGAATCTTTCGTTTCAACAAAAAATCCACATAACTCACTTCCTTCTTCGTCAGAAAAATAAGACTTTTTCCTTTCTTCCCCGCTCGTGCACTTCGTCCAACACGATGCACAAAACTAGAAGGATCGGTAGGGGCATCAAATTGAATGACCCAATTCACATCCGATATGTCCAATCCTCTTGCCGCCACATCCGTACAAAGTAACACACCGGAGGAGACTTCTCGAAATCGTTCCATTGTTTTTTCACGACGTTTTTGAACCTTCTTCCCATGAAGTTGTTCGATATAGAATTTCTCCGATTTCGGTAGATGGTGATTGATGATATGGTCCAATACTAGTTGATAAAATTCGACATGTGCACAGGAAAGGAAAAAACAGATACATTTTTGTCCTTGTTGTAAATGAGTCTTGAGAAAATGCACCAGTTGATTTAATTTGGTGGTCAGTTGGCAGAGGGAGTAATAATTCGTCAATGAGACGGGAGTCGCACTTCTGGATACTTCGTCTTTCAGTAATTTGGTGGCTTGTGCTTGGTTGGATTTATCCTGCACAGCCACATGAATCGTCACTGGATTTCGTAATCCAGCACGAAGTAAATTCTTAAGCCTATTTTGATTCGTCGTGGCACTGAACAAACCCGTTCTTCGCATTTTGGGCAATTTTCGTAAAATAGACGTGAGAGCAATTTCAAAGCCCATATCTAACAAGACATCCGCTTCATCTAAAATCAAACATTCCAATGTTCGGAACTGGAAGGTATCATACCGACTCAAGATATCTTCCAGTCGACCAGGAGTTGCGATCACTATATCACTCCCTAATTCCTGAAAGAGTGTTAAATCCTCCAATACCGACCGTGATCCACCCACTAATAGGATAGGTTTGGGCAGTTTGGCAAATTGACAAAAGTGACATGCCACATGATAGGTCTGTCGTGCCAATTCTCGCGTTGGTGAAATCACTAATCCACCCACTTCCGTAGTTTTCAATATCGTTTCTACTCGCAATAGCATTTCCACCATGGGAATGATAAACGCACAAGTCTTACCCGACCCTGTCACTGCTTGCACTGAGACATCCTTGTGGGTGAGGAATAACGGTATGACAGCCTTTTGAACGGGTGTCATTCGTTCAAACTGAAGAGCTGAGATAGCGTCCAGAGTGCAGGGAGAGAGTGGTGGTCGAATAGTCGCGAAGGAGTTTAATGGAGGTTGTTGAATGGCTGTTTCTGGTTGATCATTTTCAGGAGAATCCTTTGATTCTTTTGGGAGGATATGATTGTTTGTACATTCTTTGTCAAGTTCTTGTTTGTCACTTTTATTTTGTTTTTTTCCTTCTTCCATGGGAACGGATTTTGCTTTTTTCATTAACTTTTTCTTCTTCTTGTTGGTCACCATGGCATCCAATTTATGTGCACTATTGTGGACCCAATGGAAATATGGAAACTATGGAAACTATGGAATATAGAATAGAATGGTTGGTGCATGGGAAATATACACCAAACGGCAGAAACAAATATTTCGTGGATGCTATCTCACCTGCTGTCATGTATTGATGTGTCTCGTACAGTTTAGTATCAAAGCTTACAGCGTACGTTTCTCATAGACATGCACATACTGTCACTTTCGTAGAAATAATCTGCTGATACGGTTTGCTTCGGCTCTTATCTAACCCTACCCCTCCCTACCCCAAACTCTCATCCTGGAGAGAGAGAAAGAGAGAATCTTGAGATAAAATGGACCGACGCTCATATAATTCATGATTATCGATACAACGTGAATGAACACATTCAATTGTGATCCTCTCCCAATAAATGATAGGAACATGGATCTAAACTAGAATAGGAAGAATCTTACTGTTTTATTCAAGGCACAAGGGTACAGTGTGAAGAAGAATGAGAACAATAATTTCCAATCCAACAGATTTTCAAAGGTATTTATTTTAGAAATTCTCAAGGAATCAAAATATAATGGTGGACATCCAATTCGAAAATTTTGTAGACCATTTTCTGCATTATCTTTGAATACCCTCTTCCTGATGATCTTTACCATCATCATCATCATCATCATCATTTAGCATTAGTTTGGCAATATACTTTGCAGTACTTTCACTTCTTATAACACCCTCTCCTAAAGCATAACATCGAACTAAATTCCTCCATCCTTCCTTATTTCCCATCTCTGCCGCTTTTTGATACCAGTCAAAGGCTGTATCATAGTCTCCCTGTTCATACCACATGACACCCGCTGACACGGCACCATCCGAATTTCCGTAATTGGCAGCTGCTTCAAATTCATGTAAGGCTTTTGCTTTGTTGAGTGGATAGATAGATGGAAAGAAGGTATTCCCATGATAATAGGAATGCGCCCGTAAATATAAAGCATCTGGATCGTGACCTACATCACAGGCTTGATCTAGCAAGGTTTGAAAATCATGTGGTGCACATGGAGCAATGGAAAGGGATGGATCACCATTTAGATATAAGAGAGCAAGATAATGCATTGCTCCACCGTGATGGTGTTCGTTTGCGGCTTTTTGAATGAATGTAAGACCTCGTTGCTTTGGAATTGAAAGTTTGGAAGATGGAGCAGGGGGGAAAAGGTGACTATCTGTAGGATCTGGAAATTCATCGATTGTATCCTTCATAGTTATGGAGATTTGAGATTCGGGAAGGAGCAAGAGTTGAACTCCCACAAAATACATAGCATCTGCATCTCCCAATTCGATAGCTTTTTCAAAAGCTTGTAACGATGATTGTAAATCCCGTGGAAGTAAATGAGTATCGATTTCTATTTCATCATTGATTTGGTTCTCTTCTACACGTTGTTCTGGATAACCAGTCCATAACATGTGTCCTAAATTGAACCAACCTTCACTGGATCCTTGCTGACCAGCTACTTTGTACAAATAAGCAGCTTTTTGAGCAAAATTCATGGAATGTTCTTCCATATGTTTTTTGAGTTTGGATTTTTCTATCCTTTGGTTCATACCCATGAAATGTTCTGGAAGCGACCCTTCGTTCACCGTGTTGTCTTTTTCTTCTAGCATTTGATTCCCAAGTCGAACCAGTGCTTTTGGATGTAAAAATTCCAAAGCTGCTTTATTCAACCATTTAAGTTCCTCTATTTTCCAATCTATATCTAATTGACTTTCAAAATCAGTATTTATTGTTTCGGTATGCATTGTTTTCGTAATTTGAATATCGTTCATAGGATCATTCAAGACCTCTATTCCTTCTTCATCATTTCGGTTCTTTCTAGCTTGTTTGGTAATAGTTCTAATGACTGCTACCCCAGCAGCTTTGTTCTGATTAGGTGAAGACGTATCATTTATCCGTTGAGATAATTTTGTATTGGGCTTTTGTTTTTGTCGTCGTTGTTGTGACCGGTGAGTCACACGTTCCATGGCTTCATATTGTTCCATTGCTTGTTGTTGTTCCTTTTCCTCTTCTTCTCGTTTTTGATGATCGATGGCATCCAACACTTTTTGATAGCAATAATTTCCATTTATGATCAACTCTGTTGATTTTTGCTTCTGTTTTTGTGTAAAATAGGATGGTAGGGATGAGTGGTAGGATCGTATTGTAGTCGTGGTAGTGAAAGATAAATGCTGATTAAGCCGTGTAGATCCATCTATGGTGATAAAATCTGAACCTATTGAGACAGGTTTGGTAATCTTCTTATATGATGATAGTTGATAGGGAGCATAGGCAAACGAAAATGAAGATAATCGCTTTCTGTGAATGGAGGCGTGTATTGTTTTAGTGATCATGATGGAGGTGTGTGCAACGAAAACAGGGGGATTGGAGAGGAAAATGAGGTGTTAAATATGTACTCCATACAATTTGTGTACTTTAATACACGTACACCTATACACGATAATTATTTTTGTACTCTCGCAAGCGATATTGTCTGGATTTGGAGTATAATTCAGTGGAAGAGATTAGACAATTCAGCCAAAGCGGTGGTTTGCATGAAACCTTCCTCCCCACTAACCTTCAAACGACTCCCACCACTCTTTCTTTCAATTTATCAAATTTTCCAATATGCCAAAAGCAGAGCGAGGAACCCCAAAGGATATTGCCAACCGAATGAAGTCAAAAGGGCTTCAAAAACTCAAATTCTACTGTCAAATGTGTTCCAAACAATGTCGAGATGAGAATGGATTCAAATGTCATTTAACATCTGAATCACACCTTCGGCAAATTCGAATATTTGCTAATAATTCTCATAGTATGCTGGATAACTTCTCTTCCGATTTTGAAAAAATGTACATACAAACACTACGAAGACGACATGGGACCAAACGTATGAATGCCAACAATGTTTATCAGGAAGTGATTCACGATAAGCATCATATACATATGAATTCCACAAAATGGACAACTTTATCTGATTTTGTTCAATACTTAGGTAAAACATCCAAATGTATTGTTGAGGAAACGGAACGTGGATGGTATGTGACGTATATATCAAGAGATCCAATCATGTTGCAGAAACAGCAGGCTGCGGCACGAAAGGCAGAGGCGGATAAAATGCAAGAGGAACGTGTAAAAAAGCAAATGGAAATCCAACGTAAAGAGGCTGCAAAAGAATTGGATAGGATAGGGGGAAACATACATGTAGAACCTACGAAATTGGGAAAGAGAAAAGAGGGTGAAGGAAAACTGGAGCTGGCTTTGAATATTAATAAAGCATCAAAAAAGAGAAAATTGGGAAGCAAATCAGTATTTGATGATGATGACGATGATGATGATGATGGTGATGACCAGGAAGATCAGATTGAAAAGAATAATGAAAAGAATAAGCAGCAAAAGAAACAAGATACAAAGAAATCACAACCAATAATGAATGGTATTGCGATTGACAAGAAAATATCTTCCAAAAGTTCAAATGATGTAAGCTCAAAACCAAAATCTTTCTCCTCCGCAAAGGGGAAAAAAAATCGCAAACCATATTGGCTTCACACCGGAATTTTTGTCAAAATTATTTCTAAATCCGTGGGTAAGGGTAAATACTACAAACGAAAAGCCATTGTCGACAAAATTATTGATAAATATGCCGCTGAAGTTGAAATCATTGCCTCTAGTTCGGATGCAAATGATGGTGGAGATATATTACAGTTAGATCAAGATGATTTAGAGACTGTGATTCCAAGATCTGTTGGTAAAAAATGTCGTATATTGAATGGAGAAGGAAGAGGCTCCTTGGCAACTTTGATTAAATTTGATGAAAGAAAATCTCGAGCTGATTTACAGTTATTAGATGGAGATGAAAGAATAATACGAAAAGTGGATTATGACGATTTTTCAAAAGCAGAATAGATGAACTAGGCCACCTAAATTTTGAAATGATGACACTATAGATAAAAAAGAATGCCCATATCCCATTCAGTCTTCATACGCTAGCGATTATTTGATTTAATTCATAATTCAATAACAAATCATTTGACTTGTTTTTATTCTTTCTTCTCCATTTATTACCCACCAAATATTTATGATTTCAGAAGATTAGCTCGCCACGAAGAAAATGCCACCAGCACAATCCCACATATGATTATAATTCCTGCACAGACAATTCCCACCCATGCCGATGTGCCATTTACAAATTGATAATCTTGATACACTGTGAAGCCACCAATGACTGATGCAAACGTAACAAAACCAAATTCAACGGGAAAAGCTCCAGATATTTCAAATCGACGATACACAAGGCGTAGCCAACCCACAATCCCTAAAAATAATAAAATACCTATAACCAAAAGACCTACCCATAGACCTACATTGGTGCTTTCACCTTGAAATGTATCATCTTGTGTGATGCTTCCCAATGTTGATGTAGTGTTTGTAGATATATCTGATTCAGAATCTTCTGTGATTATGTTAGTAAATAACGAATTCACAGCCTTTAAAACAAGAGTACCAGCAGCCTCAATTGCTCCTAGGCTAGTGGGATAAATCAATCGTGCGAATAGATATGATTTTGAATTGACAATATCTGAATTTGACGACGAATCATTATTGCTTTCATTTATTTGCTCATTTTGTGCTTCAGCATTTGTCTCATTCATCTCACATATGCCGTTATTATCAGATAAAGATTGTGGTCCTGTGTCATGATCTTGGTACTTTGATTCTATTTGATTATCTTGCGTTATTTCTGCTAAGGGAAACGCTTTTTCAAACCATTTTGCAAACCATAGTCCACCAAATATCACCAGGGTCAAAAGTACCCAGTAAATAATGGCACTTGTGCTTGTAAGGACTCTGACTAACTCGTCTTCTTCAAAAGAACATACATCAGCATCTACCATTAAAGAAAATAAAATAGCACCCACCAGAATCAAAATATATCCTGGGATAGCCAACATAGGAACACGATCACCCAATAAACATCTTGCACAGGCAGCATTGGTAATAATAGTCAAAGAAAATACGACCGATAAAACGGATACTGGTGCAAAGGAGAGCGCAACGGCATAAACTCCGTTAGCTGAAAAATATATACAGGCTCCAATGAGCCATGCTATATTTCGATTCAGTATATAAAAGACTTTTTCACCTTGTCGTTTCAATAAGGCATACCGTTGCAAGTTGTTCCCTAAAGAGTATGCAAAGCATGATATGAGCGTCAATGTTATCCCTGTTGCGGAATTCGATGTGGAAGAGGAAGAAGAGGAGGAACTGAGTTCACAAGCAGTCATAACTTATTGACGTATTTGATCAAGCAATAAATTCTTGGTATTATTCTAAATATGATTCTAATTAATTTTGCCATCTAAAAATAAAATGAATCTTGGAGTGATTTACACGAATCTTTTTCCACTCGGTCGCAATTTTGTAATGCAATCATATTACTGCTAACATATGCTACAGTATGTCGGAAAGAAGAGTTTACATCATGATGTCTCATCATCTAAAAATAAGAGGACAAGGTGTCATAAAAAGCCTCGAGCAGTAGTTCCAAATGCAAGAAATATAATCTACTATGAGATATATTATATGAAGTAAGTAAAGTATGTTATATTTATCGTGTACTAATACCCGCACTGTGGCGTTGGCAATGTTTCACTTCCCAAAAAGATTTCCTGTCCTCCACTCATAGAGCGGTGAAGATATATTATATGAAGTATGTATACTGATTAGATCATAATTATATCTAGTCCACTAATATATATCTGCATACACATATATGCTATCTCAATATTTCTCCTCTATAAGATTGTTGCTGTTGGCGATAAGATTGTGCATTTATAAATTAATGCAAGCACAAGATTCAAGCACACTTGCATTTGGAAATTTAGAAAAAAGTTCATGTATCATTTCTTGTCGAAATTGTATGGATTCAATATTGAGATCAATATGGAAATAATCTTTACATTGATATAAACATTCTATTATAGTATGATCATTATATCTGTCACAAATCTTAAGGGACTGCACTCGAATAAGAGATGAGGAATGAGCTCGGATCCAGTCGATCGCATACAGAGGAGATGAATACATTAAAGCTTCGAATGTTTTATGATTTGATTAGAAGCAGTTTGTACAGCAAGTGCAGACTACTGAACAATCAACAGTGAGTGAACGTAAAGCATATTCACATATTTCTTGAGGAATCGTTCCTGTGATCATATTCCGATCTAGTTCAAGAGTGTTCAACAGACTAAGACTACCTATGGACGAAGGAATTGCTCCATTTATCATATTATTTGAGAGGATTATTTTGTTTGCACGGGAAAGTGCACCAATAGATTCCGGTATCGTCCCTGAAATCATGTTATCATTCAAAATTAAATCCTTCAAGGTAGATAACTTGCCAATATTTTCTGGAAGGATGCCCGTTAGTAAATTATTTGTGAAATCGACTTGTTTCAGAAAGGGCATATCTACCAAAGATGACGGAATTGATCCAACTATATTGTTATCACCCAAGTTTAAAGTCTCTAAATATTGGAAAGAACATAGTTCTGAAGGTATTGTACCAATCAGATTGTTGTCTTGAAGATTTAATGAAACTAAGTTCTCTGATGTTGATAGATTTGAATGTATAGTACCTGTAAGGTTGTTTGAGGAGAAAGAAAGCGATTGTAACAGTCTCAAATCTTTCAAGCCAGTCGGTACTGGCCCACTTAACTTGTTCGCGCATAGGTTTAATGTCACGAGACGTTCACATTGCTCTATTTCATCAGCCAGACAATGAGGTATGATATAATTGCAAGTGCCTTATTTGGGTAGATGAACATACTACAGTTGGGATCGTGCCATAAATTTCATTTCCTCCAAGAATTATATTTATGATATTTGGTATCAAAAATAGTTCTGTTGGAAGCAATCCCCGTAAATCATTGTTTAGAAGAATTATTCCATTCACTTCCTTTCTTGTGTTGCATTCAATACCATGCCAATCACACGCATGAATTGACGAGCCATAACCTGTTTTTTCGAACCATTTTTCACCATCCAAACTATAAAACAACACCATCAATAAATATCTTTGCATTGAATTCCTTATGTATGAATTTGTAATCGGGAGGTCTGGCGTCAAATTTATTTGACCATCCTCAAATATCCACATTAGTGCTTTATTCTGTGACGAATTTGCCTTAAAGATTAAGTCACATGTCCGCATGTTTGTCAGATGAATTCAAGGATGGTGATAATGATGGGGTTAAGATATCATCTTCTGATTGGAATGAAATAACTGCTCCATATAAAAGAAAACTTCCCCCTATGATCACGATTATTATTATTGAAATAGAAAGAGCTATAATGATCAGCTTCAGCTTTGGATTGATTAAACATGGAAAGTCTTGATCACAAGTTATGAACCTGCAAATCTTTGATAAGCCGGTTCTTTCTATTACTAAGACACCCTCTATTGTAGGAATGACATTTATATCATTTACGTTGGGTATGAAATCGATTACGTCATGGACATGTCGATTATTATCATCAGATGATATGGGTCCTGGAGCAGTCTCAACTGAAGAATCTTCTTCAGTAGGGAGCCACTCAGATACAGGAACGGCAGGCACGTAAGGACTGAATGCAAAATTTGTTTCTGACATTCTATGCTTTCTATCCTTGAGTTTTATATTGTCAACTGCCACGTCTAATAATGTGAAGATGAGGCTTTCATTGGAACTGAAATGCGTTTCCAGATGGTAGGGATTTTTCATTTAATAAAATGGAACAATAATAATAATAATAATGTTAAGTAACAGTTAAGAAAATTCTATGCGTAGGTTTATGCTACTGCACTGTGGCATAATTTAAATAGAAAATAAAAAAAATAAAAGCTTAATCAGGTTTACTTTAGTTTAGTTTAGTCTAGTATATTTTTTAGTCAGGATTCAACGCCTACGTTAAAGTAGAGCTGCGAAGTGGCCCTCCAGCGAAATATAAGCCACATTATACTTACGCTCTTTTACTAGAAAAGAGACGTCGGCCATCAGCACGTAAATATCAATATTTTTTTAACGAGGGTTCCTACCCTGCACTCCGGCTCAATTCCGACCTACTGCAGCATTTGTGCATGAGTGTGAAGACCACGACCTTAATTATTTTCCCATATGTAATTTGATACAAATTTTGTTTCTATGCTAAAAACCAATAATACGAATGGACTGCTGTCTACTTATTTGTTAAAAAAGAAATATAAAATCAATAAATATGATTCTTCCGTTGTGCGCCGGAGTGGGCTTAAAAAAAACGAATTGCTACATATGACGTCACGTTTGGAAATGTTTCCTATGTGAAGCTTCCGATGACTTCTGTACTGTACTGCATTGTACATTTCCTATGAAATTAGAGCATCATAAAACTAGTTTTCTTCGAGAAATTCTTTACTTATTTCACATGGCGATAGTATAGGGTTTTAGTTTGCTGCAAACTTGCGGTCTAGAGAACGTTATCTTCGCAATGTGGAGGGACTAAATTATCTGAACGTAATTAAGTTTACTATGATTACTTATGTCGTGGAGTAAAGCAGGTATGACGTGTAACCCATATTCACGATCCGTCAAGATTTCCTTCCCTTATGCTTCAAAGAAGTGTTGAGCCTTCCCATAAGTATTTCTGCCATCATTGACTGCTGAACCTAGTTCTTCACTTCCTGATCAATCCCAACGTTGCTTTTTCGGAGAAAAGATGACAACGTACACGGACATGAATGTTTGTTTGTTTGTTTGATTGTTTCTGTTATGTTTACAATGTTTCCTACGGTAGTAAAATGTGCTAAGGCCCGGATGTATACGAATATGTACGTTATTTATTTATATACAAAACAGAAACAGAACTGTCAAAGGATTATGGAATCAATACAAGAAGGTAGAGGCTATTTATTTCAAATCAAATATTTGATGAATTTCAAATTTACGAGGCGCATTTTGCCTCAAAAAAAATTTCACTTTCTAATCTTGGACTTTTTCTTTCAGAATCTCAACATTCATTGATAAAAAAGAAGAATTTGGTTCTCACTTTTCATTTTATGCTTCATTCTTCAAAGTTTATCTATGAATCAAAAGATAAGATATGACCATACAGGGTCAAGAGAAATCACTTTACTAAAATGAACAAGAGAATCCTGGATACAAAAGTATGTGCCTTGTGTCCAACTCCTGTTTTTGGCAAAACCAGTTAATAATGTTCCCTTGTAAATAAGAATTGTTTTCAATCTCCATAAGTACAGAAATTTGTGCAATTTCACTGCACAATTGAATTGTGCTGACTTGCAAATGAACTTTGTCCATTCCTGCTATTTTCAGAATTTTGTGCTACTACGTTTCTCAAAAGTCTTCGTACACCAGATGACGTCATCTTCACCAATCATTGTAACATTTCACTTCTCCTAAAAGATACGTAGGTACGGTAAACTTGAACTGTGCTGATCGCCTTCCTCTCAGACAAGAATTGTTTGGACAGAAAGGTTTTCCAACGCTGGTGAAGAATACTTGTTTTTGGCTTGGAGTCTCTTTTGTTGTCCATCAACTCAAGAAGTTCTATTTCTAATATTATGATGAAACTTGGTATTTTCAATTCATCATCTCCTAGTATATTCGGACGAAAACGATTCGCAGCAGCAGCAACCTCCATTTTCTTGATTGCCTTTCCATTTTCGAGTACTTCGGCATTTTCATTGTCCATGTCAGGAACTTCTGCTACTTCCAAAAGTGGTCAAACCCCACGCAACATTGTGGTTGTGGGAGGTGGCGTTCAAGCATGTTCTGTGGCTGTAAGTTGTTTCTATTTTGATTGGATTGACATTCCTTCGAAAGTCTTTCTCACATCCAGACATTTTTCCAACATGTTCTCTCCTTTCGAAAACAATTTTGGAACTCCTTACTGTCTTGAAAACAAATGGTATTTATGATTATAAATCCTCCTCTATTCAATAATGTGACATTCCTACATATGCATTACGTGATGATAGTATCATCTAGCCACATCCTCAGATCTTCCACCATCATCTAAAATCACCATCCTGGAAGCCAAACAACTTGCAAATGCCGCCTCTGGGAAAGGGGGAGGATTTATGGCTCGATCATGGGGTGATGGAGGTCCTACACAAACATTGCATCATTTAGCCTTTGATTTATACCCTTCATTGGCTAAAACATTAGGATGTGAAACTTATCGTACACTTCCTGTCTTGTCGGTCAGTCCTGGTCAGGGAGGAGTCAAACAATCGAAAAAAAATCCATCCTTGAAGGAAATGCTACCAGGATGGTTAGATGGGAATGTTGGTAGAATTTCACCCTTGGGGATGGGTGATGATACAGCCCAAATTACTCCCAGGGAATTTACACATAAGTTAGTGGAAGGTGGTGGAGACACAATTGAGGTTGTGTTGGGGACCTGTACGGGAGTAACATCTGAGGAAAAGGATGATGGTAGTCGACAGGTAACGGGTGTTACATATAAAGCTCGTCCTATTGATACAGATGATAATGATGATAGTGAAGAAGAAGAAGAAGAAACTACTATTGCATGTGATTCAATTGTAGTCTCGGCAGGACCTTGGAGTTGTGCAGCAGAAGACTGGTTTGATGGAACTGTTTCGTTACCCATGGAGGGAGTGAAGTCGACATCTATCGTATGGAAAGCTCCTGAGAGTAAAGATGTAGATGCTACCGCACTCTTTTGTGGGGAAGATCACCGATTTGGGACACATCGTGAGTACCCACATCTTGTACGACTATTTATTATGATCCAAAGATAGTGCTTATTCTTACAACTTAAAATATCTCTGCATGACTTTGGGCATGAATAGTCGAAGTATATCCTCGTCCAGACAATACAATTTATCTTTGTGGGATTGGAGGATCGGATTATATTTCTACGGAAGATTTAAAAGCTGGGGCTTTTAGAGAAGTATGCGATGCCAAACCTGATAGAGTTAAGGCAGCATCCGATTCGTTTCAGGAGATGTCTGCGGAATATAAATCTCAAGGTGAATTGGATAGAGTTCAAGCGTGCATGAGACCCTGTCCTCCTGATGCTATGCCATACATGGGTAAAATCCCTGCTTTTGATGGTGCTTTTATCAATGCTGGTCATAATTGTTGGTAAGTTCTTTTTTTAGGATACTGCAAACATTTTCCTTTTGGTGATTGCGTATTGAAGATTATTTCTTATTTGTGTAAAAATTATCTTAATACTACTCAAAGGGGCATTGCTTGGGCACCTGCCTGTGGTGTTGCTATCTCGGAGCTTGTTTTGACTGGTTCCAGCACTAGTGTTGATTTATCACCGTTTGACCCTGCTCGTTTTACACCAAAGAGAGGTCGTGGTGGGAGAGGAAGAAAGAAGCAAGGTACAAGCGTTGGTGAACAGTGGTAAATTCAAAAAACTACTTAAAAAGTACTTGGAATTGGAACTGAGTTCTTTTATCCTAAATTATTTAGTTTGTAATCATATGAGAGACGCTCTCGTCTGCTGTACACTCATCATGACATTTTTCCATGATTGTTTCATTGGTAGCATTTTTGAACTCAATTACTTAGTTATTTTCGCCCGACGAGTACACTCACAGTCTAAAATGAATTTATTAATGACATCATACCCTGACTGAAAATCCACTGCTACTTTTGTAAACTTTTGCTTTTGGAGTAGAACCATTCATTTCATCTTCTGGTCCGATATCTGTACTACTAATAGTGGAAGAATCACAGTTTTCTGTAGGATCAGCAATCAACATATTGAATAAACTCTGTGATGCCTGGGAAGTATGAGGAGCGACCTGCACAAAATGCGAGCGATTTCTAGATGAGCTGTTGTCTAACAACAATAAATATGTATTCGATTTTGGAAACGAACTTACTTTTTTCGAACTACCGTTACTTTTCTTTGGCTTTGCTTGAGATTTCGGCTTCGTTGCAATTTCTTGTAAAGAGCCAACAGGTTTAGTGGGATATTGTGAACCTACCGGTTCTTTCTTAGCTACAGGCTTCGCTGTAACAGCTGGTACAAAGGAAGCCTTAGTTGTCTCAATGTTATTTTGCTTCTCAGCATTGATAATAATTTTGAGCTTGTCCACAACTTTCTTACGTGAAGCACTGTCGCTACCGCGAATTGTTAGGGAATTCTCACGTCGATTGATATCAATTTTGGTTCGAGTTTCCTTTTGAATTGCATTAACTTTGCTAGCAATCAGGCGCAACATAGAATCGTCCAAGTCTAATTTGATACCTTTATTCGCAGATTCCCAGTCTTCAAGCCATTTTTGTACTGCAGTAGCGGCATCTCCAACCGCTGTTTCGTTACCCTGGATTTTGATGGTAGACATTTCTTTCTTCAAGCGATCAATTTTAACTCTATTTTTATCAGAGAGCTTTCGAATGTTTTCACCACCTTTCCCAATGAAAGCTGACATCGCAGATTCAGGAATGCTAATAAAAACATTTTCCCTCCTAGCTTGTTCTATTACTTTGTCTACGGCTTTCCTGCCGTTAGAAGTTGCATCGGGACTATCTCCTTGAATTGCAACTGTACTTTCTGCTTTCGAGACTTCTATCTTACATTCAGTTTGAGCTTCAATTTCTCTCACGGTTGTGCCATCCTTACCGATGATCTTTGCGAGTAGCCAAGCATCAAAGAGATTAAATCGAATGGCAATATTGAGCTTTTCGCTTTCCGAAGCTTTGCTTTTCAACAAAGTACTTGCTTGTTGAACTTCAGTAACGTCTTTACATTTGATTAGTATGCAATTCAACTCCCTATCAAGAGCGAGACTGGCACCAGTTTGAGCAGAGATCTTTGCCAAAATTACGGGCTTTGAGATTGCCTTAAGTACTGGTTTCGACAGCTTTACTCTTTCAAATTGACCAGGAAATAGAAAATCGAAAAATGACATGAGCTGAGTTTTAGCTTTTTTCACACCTGACCTTTTCCCAGAGAGAAGAATTGAACAGGAACGTTTGTCAAGATTTAGTGACGCTTTAGAACTCTTGCTAATTCTTTCGAAATGCGTTGGATCTTTTGTCGTATTCTCTACATGTTCAAACTGAGCAGGATCCAAATCGATTGAAACTTCAAACTTTCCCTTCAGATGCTCCATAATCATAGTCTTTGCATCTTTTACATCATTTGCAACTCCGCGAAGTTTAATGGCTCTTTCATTCCAAGATATCTGAACGTCTATTTCATCTGAAATTTTCCTCAAATCATCTTTTTTGCTTTCGAGAGTATCGTATTCCTTGGAACTAATGTTTATTGTTTCATTTATCTTTGATGAGGCCAATATAGAAATAATATGAGCTCGGCATTTGTTAACAATGTCTTCTAATCCTCTCAAGCTAATTTGGTTACTTGATCGGTTTACGTCTGTACTAACTCCTTCAAAGTCTTTCTCAAGCTTCGCAATATGAGCACCTCCTTTCCCTATAATAAGACCCAGCGAAGATTCTGGGACCTTAACCTTTACTGCTACAATTCCGTCACCGCCAAAAATGAAGTTCTTTAAATCTGTCATAGCGGCATTAACATTTTCTTCTTTGCCTCTGACAGCAACCAAGTTTCTTCCTCTTCGTAAAGTGGCTTTTACATCATGAGCTTTCCCCAACTTAGATAAAAAGTTTTGCCTTCCGCCTAGGAGCATAAGAACATCATCTTGTGGAACTGCGAATTCTTTGGTGAAATTCGAAATGATGAACTCGCTTAAGATCTGTGCTGCTTCATTTATCTATTTAAGTATTTGCAAGATGACAAGATATTCTTGAGCAAAGTATTCTGTCACATATATCGATATATTCAGTAATTGAACTTACCTTCTCTGTTGTTCCACGAAGAATGATATTCTCATCTGCATTATCTACGTTCAATTTTACTCCAAGATCCTCAGTAATGGATTTCTTCATTGTTCGACCAATATCTCCAAACATCATGCCAATCATCCCTTGCGCAATTGGAACTTTTGTAATTTGATTCTCTGCAACGATAATTTCGATTTCACTAAGAACTTTCGTTTTAGCAGCATCATCTTCTGATTGGATTTTGATTACACCTGTTTCTTTTGTTACTTCTATTTCAACTCCATCACTTCGTAAGCTCTTTATTTTAGCTCCTCCTTTACCAATAATTGCAGAAATCATACTTGGATCAACGGTCACGGTTGTAACGGTTGATTCATGTTGTTTAATTCTGCTTTCGATCACTTCTTTAACATAATCGATATTGGCTCTGTTAGATTTGATAATAAGCTTAGAAGGTTCAGATTTGTTGTATTTATCTTCGCCCTCTTTTCTCTCAAAAACAAGTAAAAGACCGCCTCCACTGCCATTTTTGGTCAACTTTAAACTTATTTCTTTTTGGATTCCTTTAAGGACAGTACCATTATTCGACAAAAACATATTGCGTTGCATTGGTTCAACATAAATAAAATCTTCCATTTCTTCGTTTTCATGTAGAATTGATTCGATTGCATCCATTGCACTGTCAACTAATCTATGAGGTCCTGTGATTTCCATTACTGAGTTACCAGTTTTTTTATTAGCGTCGCTCACGTTAATTGAAACATCGAAGTCGTTTACTAACTTTGTAATAGTTGAGCCACCTTTTCCAACAACTAAGCCTGTTTCTCTAGAATGTAGGTCCCGCGTAGATGTTTTCAAGTCTAGAGTGTTGATGTCTACCTTTGCCATTGCAACGTAATCAGGTTTTCCACGTAGACGAAGGATATTGCTATTTCTAGAAACATCAAAATAAACAAATGGATGTGATTCTTGAAGCTTATTCAAAATCGTAGATTTCTGACGTAATGGAAGAGAATATAGACATTAGCTTTGATTCAAATTAAAATTGAAAGAGAAAAGATAGTAATTTCAATTTACCTTTGCAAGAAGATATCCAATTGTTCCTAAAGTCAGCTTAAGCTCTTCTTCAATTGCAAGAGTAATGTTTTCTACTTCTCTTACAGCAGCATCCAATGCAGAGGCACTACCTTGGAGGTGAATCTCAGATCCCACTTTATCTACATCAATACGAACGCCCGTTCGACTTTCAAGTTGTTTCAGTGCACTTCCGTTCTTACCAATAATGTGACCGATTTTATCCGATGGGCAATTTACGATCCTAGTTTGTAACTCGGCAGTATCACATCCAAGTCTTCTCGCTAATTCGACCTTTGCCAAAGCAGACTCGAGCTCAAAAATAGATGCATCTACCGTTCTCAAATGATCCCTCAGCGAGGAGATTTCAGACTATAAACAAGTGTAAAAAAACGTATCAATATGTGAAATTCAAACTATGAAACTGATTTTTATTACGTGTAGCACATACCTTCTTTTCCTGAATAGCTACCTCGTGCTGACGATAGTCCAACAAAGTGCTTTTTGCTCGTTTGATGGCATCAATTTGCCTAAGCAATTGCTTCTCGTCAGACAAACACAAGCTCACGGAAGTTCTTGTATACTCAAGTTTACTACAAAACAAGTAATGTTAAATGATTAGCATTTCAAAAACTCATAAAATTTTTGTAAAAAGATGGTGGAAGTTTCTCACGTAATTTTTTCATCCATTTGTGTCGCGGAATCTTTGGGCTTCTTTGGAGCTCGAGCAAACATTCTTTTTAAATGCTCCGAAAGCGTGTTAATCTTGGCCTGAAACGTAAAATTTAAAAACAGAAATGTATAAGTTTCAAAGAATCAGTGACAATGTCCTAATTTGTATACAGCAATCTTTTAGGATACTAATCTAACACCATGATCTGAAAGTCATTCCTTGGTAAATATTTTTGAAATATTATCGAGAATCTAACTTTCTCGAAGCTTCGATACTTTTCTGGACGCACCTGAGTTATCTCCTTCTGAGCCTTTGCATCGCTTAAGCGATGTTTAAGCTTAAATCCAATGTCAAAGGCATCACCGGCCTCTCCACTCGCAGCGGTGTCTCCATCGGTGACGGAGGAAACCATTGTCTAAGGATATTTTGAAAAGAGAAAGACAAAACAAAAGATGTGACTTAAGTAATTGTTGAAATTCAGACTCTTGCACGAACAACCAATATTCATTGCTTGGTGGATCATGGTCAAGTACAAGCCAAATCTACTCCTTTTCATACGTATAGCTATGTAACCGCGTACATTCTTCTTGTATCCATCGACTCTAAAAAGATCTGCGACCTACTCTTTACATAGGTTAGTTATTTAGTTAGATCTGCTGATATGTTTTTAGTTTATGACAAGACATTAGACTGCTCTTTACATACGTATCTTATTTATTTATCAATTAAAATTATTTTTGTCAATGTCTATGTATTGATTTCATTTAAAGCTATGAAAGTCTATGTATGTTAAATAAAAAATCCTTTATTTTTTTATTTAACCAACTTACAGTTCATGTTCTTCGTTAATGGAGTAAGATAGTATTTAGTACTAAGTTTTACATACGTCCCGATAACATCATCCAGATGAACGATCCTAAGTTTGTACACGTGGAAAATCCAATTTGTTGGCATCTGGATTCCAGACGACAATGCTGGAGAATATGGTACCGCAATGCCTTCTTTTCTATACCTTTCACCTTTCCTGAAAAAAAGAAACAAGATCTTTCGTTGTCATGGGATTGAAAAGACCATTCCGTACATACGGCGGAACTAACTTCGTCTATTTCAAATGAGAATTGAAAAGTGATGCCAAAGTTCAAAAGTCAGTCACGAAATAGAGACATTTCCATAGTGCAACGTATGAAAAATGCAAGAAGACTGGATAGCGGCAGTGACGAATAATGGACACTTTGCATTATCCGCAAGACACTTTTTCTCAAAAAAAATGAAACAAAAAACGTCTTGGTTTGTCATCCTGACTAACACAAAGTAATTATCATTCTACTATGATTGTTGCAAAGAAGTCATATTTTGAGAATTTTTATGTCATTGTGAGTCCCAGATGTATTCTGGAAAGAAATGATAAACCTTTTTTTTCAATTCAAGCTGTGACACACTTTTTCTTAAAAAAAATGAAACAAAAAACGTCTTGGTTTGTCATCCTGACTAACACAAAGTAATTATCATTCTACTATGATTGTTGCAAAGAAGTCATATTTTGAGAATTTTTATGTCATCGTGAGTCCCAGATGTATTCTGGAACGAAATGATAAACCTTTTTTTTCAATTCAAGCTGTGACACACTTTTTCTTAAAAAAAATGAAACAAAAAAGGTCTTGGTTTGTCATCCTGACGAAAACAAAGTGATTATCATTAGACAACGATGGTTGCAAAGAAGTCATATTTAGGAGTGTTTCTATGTCATTGTGAGTCCCACATGTATTCTGGAAAGAAATGATAAACCTTTTTTTTCAATTCAAGCTGGGACACATTTTTTCTTAAAAAAAAATGAAACAAAAAAGGTCTTGGTTTGTCATCATGACTAACACAAAGTAATTATCATTGGACAACGATGGTTGCAAAGAAGTCATATTTATGAGAGTTTCTATTTCATTATGAGTCCCAGATGTATTCTGGAACGAAATGATCAACCTTTTTTTTTAATTCAAGCTGTGACGCACTTTTTCTTAAAAAAAAAATGAAACAAAAAAGGTCTTGGTATGTCAACATGACTAACACAAAGTAATTATCATTATAGAACGATGGTTGCAAAGAAGTCATATTTAGGAGTGTTTCTATTTTATTGTGAGTCCCAGATGTATTCTGGAACGAAATGATAAACCATTTTTTTTTAATTCAAGCTGTGACACACTTTTTCTTAAAAAAAAAATGAAACAAAAAAGGTCTTGGTATGTCAACATGACTAACACAAAGTAATTATCATTCTACTATGATTGTTGCAAAGAAGTCATATTTAGGAGTGTTTCTATTTCATTATGAGTCCCAGATGTATTCTGGAACGAAATGATAAACTTTTTTTTATTCAAGCTGTGACACACTTTTTCTTACAAAAAAATGAAACAAAAAAGGTCTTGGTTTGTCATCCTGACTAACACAAAGTAATTATCATTATAGAACGATGGTTGCAACAAAGTCCTATTTAGGAGTGTTTCTATTTTATTGTGAGTTCCAGAGGAATTCTGGATCGAAATGATACACCTTTTTTTTTGTATTCCAGCTGTGATACGAACGAATCGGATTCTAATCATTTGAAATTACTGTACATAAGGTACCGATTCTCAAAAAAGAAAATGTTCGATTTAGGAAGTACAGAAAGATGCCGGAACATCATCAAATTCTACCAAAAGTGTGGAACTTGTTCCAATCATTCCAAATAAGAAGCTAGCTTGTTTCCTCTAAACATAAAATTTCGAAAGGGAGTTTACCACCCCTCCCCTACACAATATATAATACAAACTAACA
>Ga0209092_10001519_pt1 | contig 22447 bp, 15 predicted proteins | sample FraStrMetagenome_FD_187446 | JGI IMG/M metagenome (GOLD analysis project Ga0209092, IMG submission 187446) | Marine eukaryotic phytoplankton communities from Arctic Ocean - Fram Strait ARC3M Metagenome (SPAdes) (version 2) | ecosystem: Environmental > Aquatic > Marine > Oceanic | place: Fram... | reverse complement strand
CTTTTATACCCCGATACCTGAGCTTTTATACCCCTATACCCTGAGCTTTATACCCCTGCTACCTGAGCTTTATACCCCTATACCCTGAGCTTTATACCCCTATACCCTGAGCTTTTATACTCGTATACCCTGAGCTTTTATACTCGTATATTTCTGAGCTTTTTCTATTATATGTTCTATCTTTTAAATAACCTATGTCAATCTCGCTTGTTTTCATCCCGCCCCTCCCTCCTTTATCAGGTGGCGCGACTATGAACATGTTTTCTTTTGCTCCTATCCCTGGTCATGAAAATTTCCAGAACTTCCGAAGAGCGCACCCGGTATTCCGTGATCGGACGTATGAGACCTACCGTAGAATGTACCCGGAATGCGCTCATGTTTTTCGTAAAGATGGTTTCCTTGACGATAGTCTCTGCAAAGAACCCATTTTCACTTGGCATGATGTTGTAAACGACCCTGATGACGACTCTCTCCCCCTTTCTATGACTGAGGACTATTCTCTTCACATGATACCGTTTACGTGCTGTCACCCATGCTCTTCTTGGTGGGACCCTTCTCCCAAGCCAGTTACTTTGCTTAATGGCGCGCACTACAATGTGTGTTGCAGTGATTGGGAAATGGAGTTACATGATGCCAACCACGCTCTTCATTCTTGCAACATAAGCCCCGGCGAGATGCCTGCGCTGTTGCATGGGTATGAGCGACGCACGGGATTTCCTCGTCTGCATGACTACCAGGCTGGTGTTGATGAGCTTTCTCCTATCAAGGACTTTTTCAACGCTCATTCTTACCTTCTTCCACTTCTCCTTTCCTTCCTCCCTGAACAAACAAGATGCCTTATGTGCAGCACTTACGATATCCGTGGCGCATCAATTAGCTGGAGTGGAAGTAAGGAATCCATACGACTGTACGAGCAATCGATGAGCCGTGGGTGTGCCAACGACACGCATGTGAAATGGCGCCTTCCGTTGTCATTGACCCTTACTCGGAACAGGGTCATGTTCGACCTTCACAATTTCCTCTTGCGTGATTATGTGTTGAAAGATATTGCTTTGTCTTTGTGGAGTGAACTCAGGATGAAGTTTGAGACTGCCCTATACACACTTTCTCCTACATCCGACCTTCATGTCCCATGGGGGAGTCAACACAGTTTCACGGGCAGCTACGCGACGACCGAGTATGACCCTCGATGCTCGAATCATGTCAAAATCCTGGCTGATCACACTTCCGCTCATGTCGACTACATTGCATCGTGGGCCTTTATGGGTGCCTACATGAACCCTGATAAAGGGCATGCGGTGCCCACTCTTGTCTATCACAACCTATCGCGTACCTGGTTCGAAGAGCGCCTCCACATGTGCCAAGACACAGCGACACTCAAGGTCGTTCAAGCCCGTCTTGTTCAGATTGTGATTGGTATGTGGGTCCATCCATTTGAAATCGTGCACCCTCGGCCTCACCATGCCAAATTGTACCCTGCTCCTGAGTATGAGTTTGCACATAACTTGGGATGCGGCTGCCCATGTGAGAGTGACGACTTGTTTCGTTTACATTCCCTGGCTGTCGTTGGTGCTCATGTCATCGACTGGCGTGAACTATGCGAGAGAACCAAGCCCTTCTTTATGTGGGACGGCTCAATCTTTGGATGTGACCCGTTTCGAGACGTGGAGCCATGGTACACACACACACACACTCCCTTAGACTCCTAACCTCTCTCCTTATGTTAGGTAAACAAGATGGTCAACGATGGTGAATATGAAAAGACTTCTATCCGCTCTGGTGCTGTTTATCGTATCATCATCAAGCAAGGTCGTGTTGATGCTGCTTACAAGAAAGAAGAAGGGGGCACAGAGTTTAAGGCGGTATCCCTCGTCAATCTCCCCATTCATCACCGTTTGTCTGGTGAGTATGTACCTGCGTTCAAGCCCGGTATATCCGTCAACCGTGTGTATCTTCCACTTACTCCACCTCGACGAGAACTACGACGTATCGATTACCCACTCGAAATGCCGCAATACCCGAAATGGGTTCATGATTTCCATGTGTATAACAGTGAAGCTGCAGAATTTCATGGGTTGAACCTTGACTGGTGGAGTCGGGGGCATTTTGACTAACAATAAATATTTTTTTTGCAGTGTCTTTTGTGGGGCGTCCCCTGGGGAACCTCTCGAGTCATGTGGTGTCTGACTTCAAGTCTCACCATGAAACTTGTATAGAGGGAGATTTTTTTTTGTATCTATATTTCTATATTATCCGTTAATATATCCGTTAGTATAGAAATATAGATAATTATAATAATGTGTGTGTACCCTCTTTCAGATGCGGCTCTCTCCTGCTTTTGATGATCCTCCTCCGTGTGGTTCGACCAGCTTTCAAGAAGTCTGCGACCGACTGGGAACGAAGGCCAGTAGAAATTACTTTCAACAAAGTGCTCTTCGTCATGGCGTTCTCTGCAGTTGTTCTTCATGGCTCAAAGACACGCTGCATAAAAAGTTCTTTACTCAATCCCTTCTCCCAATTGCTGATCGCAGCGGGTCGAAGTCTTTGGCTGCGCATCTCACTTTTGAGAGATCGATCCAAAAAGGGTCCAAACCCCCTATTTATCTCCCGCGTGGTGGTTTTGTCATGGCCTCACGTGATAGATTGTGTTCATTCGTCGAGTCGTGGAACGACAACCCGACTATGGTGACTGGCGTCAACTTCAAGACTATTGGTGTTTACTGGGAGACTTGGCACCCCGAATCTTATTATGTTCACCCTTACGTGGATCTGGACTTTGGTGGTGTTCCTTGCGACACTTCGTTCCATGATGTCTACAAATTTGTGGAACAGGCTCAACATGGCGTCTCTCGCCTCCTCTCTGAACGCGTGTCGTCTGGCAGCGCTGGTGATGTTGCTATTTTCTTCAACCGCAGAGAGCAAGGGGATGACGTCCATAAACTGAGCTTTCATCTCCATTGGTATGAACTTGCTGTCACTTCCATGGCTGAATTGAGCACCCTTATTCAGTCTGTCAATCGAGAACTCCCCCCCAAGCCCTTCTGTTCTTCTACTCAACCGATGATGGACCCACAGCCATACAGTGCGAACTCTCAGCTCTTTCGGATGCCGTATTGTGGCAAACAAGGTCAGTTCGATGCTCGACTTTTACCCATTCGCGTTACTCGGCGTGGAGACAAATTCGGGTATGAAAAGATCCACGACAACGTTGCTCAATGGCTCGGAAAATCCTGTACTATCACTCTTTTTGGCAACCAATACCGTCTCGTATCTCCTATCCAAGGTATCCAGACTCCAATGCCTCAAAATCGAAGCCAACTTCCACAGGCTGGGGTTGTGAACTCTCACGAAGATACCAACCGTTCCTCAAAGCAATGGCTTGACTTCTGGAAGCCCGTGACCCTGAAGGTCATCCTGTCTAACTGGTTTCAATACCGCCTTTCTCTTATGAAATCTCTCCAATGCTCGACTCTTGTGCCCACCCCAGAAAGCTTTAACAAGCAACCTCTTCTTCAATCGTTCGAGCGCTTGGTTGATTACGACGCATCTTACCGCGTGTCCGTCGGGAACGACAACTTTTGTGAGTACGACCAAGGAGCGACCCGTCACCATCACAGTGGTTCGTCTAACGCTGTGTCCTACATCCTTGATTTTGCTAAAGGTAAAATCGCGCAGCAATGCCAAAAATGCCGCCCCGACCGCCTCATTTGGCGTACCTTTATGCACTGTGACCTGCAATTCAACATCTTGCAAGGAGACGAGAGCAAAGAGATGTCCACGCCTTTTGTCTGTATTGACAAAAACCTGGACCCCATCCCCTTCTTCCTTCGCTTCTTCTCTGATGTCATCATCTACTCGAACGAGAGTAACCAAGTTTTGGTTTATGACAATGACACCGGTATCTGGCGAGGGGGTACAGTTGGCAATCGCCTCCTCATACAGCTTGTCTCTAAACTCAACTCTTATTACAAAAACTATCGATACGCCCGAAACTCGGCCATCCGAGGAGAAGCGTCCAACCTATGGCTGTCCCAAAATCAAACAGCAAGTGACGAGGAAGTGACTCTTGCTATGGAAAAGCTGTTCGACGACTGCCGAAAATCAAACAAAACGGTGGGCCCCCTTCTCAAGCTGACCCCTCAACAACAATGCACTTTCATCCAAACCCTCAAACCCAGCAAACATGTTACTGTGGAAACCATGGAGGTTCACAAGCACCTCGTGCCTCTGGCCAATAAAAAGTGTGTCAACTTGTTCACTTGGTCCCTTGAGACTATCTTGCCCGAATACTTTTTCACGTCCCATCTCAACGCGACACTTCTCGATTTGCGCGACGAAAAAATCAGTGAATTTATTGAATGGCAAAAACTAGTCTGTTGCGGGGACTTGGAATACCTGGAATACAAGCTTCTCATCATGGGGCTTTCATTGTCGATGTTCAATTTCGACCGCTCTTTCTATATGCCTCTGGGCCCAATTGGGCGCAACGGAAAAAGCTCGGAAGCGTTTCTGTTCAACCAAATCACCATGGACTGTACTCCGAACAGAGGGTATAACCTTTCCCGTGAATATCTATCCAAAACCGCACAAGACCGCAAGGGGGCAAATGCACCCGACACTGTGTTGATGGAGTGTTATGGTAAGGTCGTGGTTATCGCAGATGAATGTCGTGACACACCTCTCGACGGCGCTCTCATCAAAAGTGTTGTTTCCGGAGACCGTGCCAACGCCCGCAACCTATATGAAAGTGAACGCATCAATATCCCCCTCTCCTTTACTCTGTGGATAATTGCAAACAAAACGCCAAAAATCGACTACACGGATCCCGCTTTGATGTCTCGACTCAAGATTCTCCCCTATAACGCATTGTGGGTGAGTGATCCGGCTTCAGTCAAAGCTAAGATGAAGCTCCCTGCGTCTATGTACGTCTTCAAAGAAGACCCGTATTTCAAGCACCACACGCTGTCCACGTGGGGGGATGCCATGGCGACCAAATGCCTCCACGCTCTGTACCTGCATTTCAAAAAACAACCACGCGACCCAGATAACCTGGACAGACCACTCGAAATCAAATCGTTTGACGTACCTAAAGTTGTCCAGGACTACACCACTGCTATCATTCAGAAAGAGCACCCTGTCTTAGCCTTCATTCAACGCCATCTCGGTAAAGCTGCTGTATGTCAACAGGGAGCCCATTTGGATGACGTCTTCCAGCAATTTCGCCAATTTGGCTCGAATGAAAATTCCTACAAAATCAAACACTTTGCCCTCCCTGGTTTCATTGAAGCTCTCTCTAAAGAGCATATTGAAATAGACGAGGGGCGACAGTTGATTGGGTGGGTCATCAAGCATGAAGTCCCTGTCTTTGGCAAACCAGTGGAAGCTGGCGACTACTACGAACCCCCTGCCAAGAAACAATGTGTGTAGAAACGTACAGCACCCTTTTCGGTACGTTTTTATTTTGTTTTTTTCCCCCCCTTCTTCTTACGTTCTACTTTCACTTTCCCTTTAGGGGTTGCATGCACCATCTCTCTATCTGTTGGTGTGAGCATGTCCACAAACGTGGCAAACGTTCTCGTTTGACGCCCCATTGCGTTTCCTACCGACCAGAGAAAATAGTCGTAGTGTTTGTCGTAAATATACCCCCACGTCTTTCCTTTCATACGCCCATTATGACCGCAACGCATTGAAAGGAGGCGGTTTCTACGCTCTAGTATACCATCTGGGGTGTTAATAAATCTAGTTGTTGTGTCTGCCGCTGCTTTGTCTTCCGGCTTCAACCGCAAGGATAGGTTGGCGTAGGTTTTTGAATCCACGGGACAATGTTGACTCAGCAACTCGTAGAAGTGAGCGTAATCGTTTTGCGCAATCCACCCCCACGTGCGAAGAGGATTCTTGTACTTACAGATCCTGTACTCGCACTCGTAATTCAAAAACCTTGTCAGCGGGTCGTCGTCCACGTCCATGGGTTCGCCGATAGAAGTCCCATGGGTAAGCATCCTGTAATCAGCCGATGTCTCTCGACGAAGGACTGGAGGCATGCTTGGTAGCGTGGTGTCGACGGTCATTCTTTTTTTTACAGGTGTTCTCTTTCCTTGTTATATGTAACAGCATAAACTTTTTTATTGTTAAGTGACGTTTTAAGCGCGTTTTCTGTACGCGTCTTTACAAAGCACCAACACCTGCTTGTATGTATATTGCTTTTTCCAATCAGGGTTTTGCTTCTTCCATTGTGAGATGAACTCCATCCAAGAATTGGGTTTTCTGGGTCCCGTTTTTTTAACTTTTTTGACCTTTGTGTACCCCCCATTCTCTTTAGCCGCTTTCATTGCTTCTTTTAAGTTCTTGATTTCGGGATGTTCCTTTAGGTATTTCATGCAATACTCCCGCCATGGGTTAAGAGACGTCTTCTTCTCTTGGTCGCCCTGCATCTTCTCCTTCTTTGCACTCCCTTGCATTGCGATGATTGGTTCGGCTGTCATCTTATTCCATATATCATAAACTTTCTATTCTTAAAGCATGGTGTCGTCGTAGAATATTTTGACTTTAACGTCTAAGTGGTAGTTTGATGGGTATACCAACGGTCTATATTTTTCGTCCACTATTCTTATATGATGTTCCTTGAGGTCTTTTTTCCCATTCAAGTCAATGACCTGGCTCATGTTGTTTATATGTGTATTTGTGGTCGAGTTTCCGTAAACTGTGTCGTGAAGGGGGATTCTCAATAGACCGGAATAAACACCATGTGGTGTGATGTGATTCCCGGCTGCTATTTCCTCTGATAGGATGTTTACAAATTGTGTACCCGATAAATTTACTAGATTAGGACCCACTCGTGCATCATGTGTGGTGACAGACCCATCAGCATTTAACTGGTTTTGGTTAGGGATGTCCACATACTGATATACTACGTTTGTTATTTTTGGCAATCTAGATACGAGTAGAGCACTCTCGGCTACTGCTGGAAATGTAATCTTATTAGGTATTAATGTCGAGTTGACAGGGTCAAACGTTGTCCCCCTCCAGCCTATCAAGTCGAAAAAGTCTGATGTCGCTACTATCCGCATAAATGAACTGTAATTAGTCGATGCATAGCGGATCGTGAATTTGTTGTTGACAAACTGAAATTCGGGTACACCAGTATGTGTGACACCAGCCCTTGACAAATTAAGGGTAGTCGCTAAATTATCCCCTGTCACTTGTGTGTGTGTCATCGGACCACAGCTCAAAGAAGACCGAAAATTTCCAGATAAATCCATCATCAACGTTATACTAGCAGATGTGGTAGAACCACCGATTTCACCACTACTGTTTGTCCCAGGTCCATTCCCATAATTAATTATATGGAACGTGTCGTTGTATTCGTTTATATTGCCAAATAAGTTGGTGAAGTGGGCGTGTAGCGGCAAAACCCCCAGCGCGTTGTGTAATTTGTCGTTGTTACTGAAATTAACTGAAAATGCCCCATTGCCATATTTACCACTCGTCGTCGATGCGTCACGACTGGAAATCGTCATTTCACTAGAAGGGAATCTGCTGTATCTTTCCATCTTGCCCCTTTTTGTTTCCTTCTCTTTTGTTTTTTGTCACATAAATATTTATTGTTCCACTTCAACGTTGTTCAGAAACACACGGGCTAGCTTCACGTATTTCAAGTAAATAGACAACTGCCTAGTACTAGTATTGTTGGTGATGTCGGCCAAAACATTACCAGCATCATTTTGTGCCGCACTGCATGCTTTTTGGAACGGATAGTCTGGCCCACCCAATTCAGCATGCAATGCCAACACCCTCGAGTTGTTCACGGGGACGCCAGCAAGATTGAACATGGTACTCCTTTCCAGCGTCACGCCAATGACGTGTTGATCGTATACATACCCACCAGGTCTGGCAAACACCACCACATCACTGTGACTTCTATACCTCATGTCTGTATGTCCAAGATGTTGTTTACCACGGCCGATTACCCGACCCCCGGATCTACTGTCGTTCACAAAATCCGTGACATCATTACTCCCATTGAAAGTCAGCAACGGACTTTTCCCCTTCCATTTATCCACTGATTCAAGAAGGTGCATGTATGCTTCACGCATCGTTGATACAAAACTATCGTTTTTAACTGGTTGTTGAGGAAAGTACAACGATCCCAACTGCCATTGATAATTCACGATAGGACACAGAAACTCGGACTTGAAACTGTCCGTGAATCTCTGAGGTACATGTTGTGTGTTAGCCTGGCGAATTCGAGCGAATGCTTTCAGTGCACGCGAGCACGATTTCCTGACCTCTACATGAAACTTCTTTTGATTACCCCCTGTGACGACATCCGTTTTTTCGTAGTCACAATATACAATTTCCAGACCGTTAGTAGCACTTTGTTCATTCAACGCTCGCTGGATAGAATCACTCAACTGGACAGACGCCAACGAAAAATACGGCTCCTTGATATCGTAGTCAAAATTGCCTCCGACGTCAGTATATGTGAATGTCCCGGCATTGCCTACAACCGGCGCAACCACTGTGCTTTTATATACTACATCCTCTACAGCTCCCTCCTCCAGTACACACATAAACGCTTTACTAGGAGCAGTCCAACCAATCTCGATGCGAAGACCAGACATCAGCATCGCGGGCATTAGGCGACCATAACCAAAAATGGGTGCCAACACATACATAGGGATGACGTATCTAGGTTTGGAAAATTTGGGATCCACTGCTGTCTCGTCTAAATCGTTAGGATTGTGTGCGGCTTTAGTCTCGAACACACCCTGGCCAAAACCCATCAAATCCCCGTGGGTTCTAAACCAATCCCTGTCGTATGAAATAGGCAGAATCATGTTTTGAAACAACCCAAACTCCGTCAGTCGACACAACTCGTCTCCGCTTCTTGTTGAAATGGTGATATTGTCAATCACATTCAAAACGCTGCCATGGGTCCCAAACAACACACCCTGATTCGCCCCCATGTTTTTGACGTCAAGCTCAAAACTCAAATACGATCGGGTGGTGTCGATGTAATCTGCACCACTATTCAAGATACATATGGCTCTCTGTTGATGATTGTAAGTGGCATTCTGGAAAAAATGCTTTTTATGTGTCTTGTTAACAGCCACACTAAGATCTGGCTCAAGAACATAAGTCAGGTCGTTGACTGAAATCAACCCCTGCCGTTTGGACATGTCCTGCCCATTCTGGGCACCAGCCGCCCCTCCCCCTGCATTATCTACATCCATAGCTGCGCGTCCCCCTGATACAGACATCTCTCTTTTCTTTTTGTCACTTATCCGGTTTTCGTAAACACGCCCTTTTATTCAATCGACATAAACTTTTCACACCCCTGCCAAAAGCAAACGTTCTAATTTTTTCTGTGATTTTTTAAAGTTCGCGTTGGCAGTCTGTACTAATCCCACCTGGTTAATCAAACCACTCGAATCACCCGTCGGGCGGAACTCCTCTGGCAACTCCGCCCTCTCTGTTTCAAACATCAGAGCTTGCTCGTACATCGTATGAGCCTTAGATGTTGTGTTATACACACCATCAAATTGATGCAACACAGAACCCGGGTGACGCCGGCGCAACCCCTGTTTTATATGAAACATTGCCTCTCCAGTGTTACCAATCCGCTGCAATTTAGACGGCTCCTGTACATGCCGTCGTCCAGTCTCTACCTCCATAGCTTTAAAATCGTTTTCTTGACCAATCAAATCTGCTTCCAGCTCCTTCTGACGGCTGGATAATTCGGTCCTCTTGTTCATCCGTGGCATACTTGTTAGTGTGCGGAACTATCGAACGCAACACCCTTCCTTGTATATCACCATATGCATCATAATTATTCCCGTCCTTCTTCTTGTCTTCCTTCTTGCCCCTCCCCTCTTTTTTATTATCTTCATCATCACCGTCCCCATTGTCGTTCTCCTCCCCATCCTCCTTTTTCGATAGCCGGGCCAAAAAAATGAAATCGTCTAAATTTCTCCGAAACCTCTTGTCCCACCCCAGCTTCATGTTGATTGTTAGAAAACTGTATTTTTTGCAAGTCGCATCGTGTATCATCTCTCGCACTTCATTTTTTGAATACATTGGAGGAGCAAATTCTTCTACTACTGTATCCACCTCAGCCGCGCTTCCTTGGAAAAAAAACACAAAATTGGCTTGCAGCCTACATATCTTAGGGACTTTCTTGAAGTGCTGGGTACATATAAACGTCGTGCAATTCACATGGCGAACTTGATAAAAACAACGCGTGAACGCCTTGTCATTCATAAACTTGGTATCTCCTATCACGTCATCAAAAATAATACAGAACTGAGGAACGAGGTCCGCCCCTCCTGCTTCATCTAACCTCTTTTGTTGACTGTCCAATATCAACGCCAACAACTCTGGGGCTTCTTCTAAATCGGTAAACACGTATTTCTTCGGGATATTTAAACTCTTTTGTATATCATCACCATTCGCAGTAGGACTAAACAAAAAGATCTTTTCAAACCACCCCTTTGGCCGATCCAAACTCGGCCCGTAAAACCGCTCATCCATTAGTAAATTTGCCAATAGAGTGGATTTCCCTGAACCTGATTTCCCACTGATAACCACACTGGAACCCAATGGGGGGATGTACATGTTTTCATGCTTTGCGAAATCTGGCTGCGCAATGTCATCCTTGCTTGTCTCGATAGGAGCAATAGTGAGATCACCCACACCACCACCTTTCTTCTTGATTGTATACCCACTTCCTTTATCATCACATTCGTAAGTAGACCGGTCTGGGCATTTCATCTTTAAATTTTCCATCATAAAAATTAAATACAAATGCCGGGAAGTCATATCGACCGGGCGTGGAATATATACCACGGTCTCATTTAATCGTGACACTTCTTTTTGCATCCCTTTTTGCTGCTCCGAGCCGCCTTTCCCCAACAATGGGACTGTACCTCCCCCTTTTTTCCGCTCCATTTATATGTGCGGGTGTACTTTTTCCTGCACTGCTTATGCTTCTTCTTGCATATTTGTTTCAATGACGTCATGTCTGCTTTTTTTTTTATTTATAACGCATATAAAAAATACAGCTTATGGTAAAATGACCTCCAAAGCCCGTCTTTTTGTTGTAGTTGGACCCCCTGTACCATATGAAGTTGCCTGTATTTTACGAGGCATCCTCAAAGCATCATGCTCTACACGAAACCGCTTACGGTTTAATTGCAGCCCAGTTGGCGTCTTTTCATTGCGCCAATGAATGTCCGTGCGAATGACAGGTTCAAATGGACTCAGCTTATCCCTCTTCAAATGAGACGCGCTGACCGATTGATTGAATCCTACGTCATCACATACCACGTTGGTTGTTTTTTCACCATTATTCCTCAAGACTTGCTGTATTTGATCTAATCGCGTCATCACTTGTTGTTGGTAGGACTGAATCAAATTGGGTTGTATCACCCTCTGCCATTGCCAAGGGGGTACAGTCAAACCGCAAACGGGACCAATATATGAACCAGGAGAAAACATGGGAGAGGCATAATCAATCTCTCCCTCTCTGGCCTTCTCTAGCAAAAACAACTTGTTGTCCATCCCCTCACCATAACCAGGTGCGACTGTATCAAACATATCGAATCGAATATCAGACTGCAATTGCTCGATCGTCGAAGGAATAACATCCTCTGGTCCAGCCAAACCAAACCGAGGACGAAGTGTACCATATGATCTATCCTGAGTCAAATTATTCAAGAGAAAATCCCCCGTCCCATCCTCGTCGCGCATGTCACTATTCACTTGCGTCTCGTCACGACGACCGGCCACACGAGTCCCGAACAACCCCCCTCGCCTATCGCTCTCCACTTGGCTATTACCTCCAAGACCGCCTGGATTGGGTTGTCCCATATCACCAGCACCAGGCATCGCATTAGCTTGATAAGGAAATTCAGGGTTTATCTGCAAACGACGGGACGAATCAGATATTGATGCCACAGCCCCCTCGATTTTTTTATTATCCAGTTGCTGTCGCAGTCGTTCGCTCGCTACCTCGGTAAACCCTCCTGAACTGTCAATCGCATCCATTGTCTTCCTGTCTAATTTTTTTCCAGTTTTATTCAGCTCATACAACGCCTTATCTATACTTGATTGCTTGTCTGGGTCGTAATCAGGACCGAAGTAGATGTCCCCTTCCTTTACATTTGGAGCCTTTCCTCCAGCCAAAGCGTTTTTGTTTAAAAAACCGACTGCGAGGTTCTTGAACTGTCTCATCCTCTCTCTATAATCCTGCTCGGCTTTATTTTTGTCTGCTTGTGAATCTGATACAGGTGACTCTCGTTGTGGCATCTTGCCGAATAACTGTTCCGCTCGTAACAAATCATATTCCCTCAGATACGTCACCTCACTTTGATCCTCGTCGATCAAGGCGTAATAACGTGTATTCCCTCCCGAAATGATCTCCCCGGCTCCCGCGGACTGTGCGGCCGCTCGCGCCATCCTCTGATGTGAATCTCCAGCAGCGCCATATAAATCACCGCTATCCATTCCTGGGTTATTTGCAGATACAGGAAGGCCACCACCCAAACCCGATCGCAACTGAGATATTGGTAAATTTCCAACAGGTGCAGTAGTGCTACTAGTCGTGGTAGTAGCAGTTGTACCAGTTGAACTGCTACTACTGCTGCCACTGCTACCATTTACTGCTACATTCATACCGCTCTGCGGGGTAACGTTTGCCAATTTTGCTACATCGGCTCGTCTCTGATCGCCTATCAGATTTTGCGTCAATTGGGCTATAGATGGATCTTGCATGCCCCTATCTTTTGCGGACTGGATAGCTGCGTCACGGACAGCCACCAAATTTGCTTGTTGTGCTTTGAAGTCGCTTTCCATTTGTATTTTTTTTTGGTTGAAAGTGGTGGTTGCTCGATTGATATCATCCTGGATTTTTTGTACTACTGCTGCTTGTTGTTTTTTCTCATCCTGTAGCCCTTTGATTTCGTCCTTTTTCTTTTGCTTATCCTCTTCCTCCCTTTTTTCTTCTACTTCTTTTGTCTCTAACTGGGTTAACAAACCTTTTTTCGCTCTCTTTTCTTTCGGTGTGTCAGTTTTTTGGTTTTCTATTTTTTTTTTTAACTCACTTATTTCTGTTTGAAGATCTGTAATAGTAGCTGTTAAATTAGCCATGTCAGCCTGCACAGTTGTTAAGTCGTTGTTTTTGTCTGTAACTTTTTGTTGGGCATCTGACAGTTTCTGTTGCAAATCAGTGTCAGTGGTTGTGAGGTCGTTTGCCAGTTTTGTTGTTGATGCAGTAAAACCAGTTAACAAATCTGCTGTATCTCTTGTATATGTGGTTGTGGCATCTGTTGTATTCTGCGCTACGTTAGCGTCTACACGATCCTGGATTATTTTCTCTGAAGCTCGAGTTAATGAAAATGACGACGGAACGGCTGCTTGTGTGGATTGCATTGTTCCCGCTGCCTGGCCAAACAACACTCGAGGTAATGATGTACTGGGTGTACCAGCGGGTTGAACAGGCTGAGTGGCTTGTGCAGCCAGTCGGCCAGGCTGGGTGGTGGGTGCAGTGGACGGAGTTTTTTGCCCCCCATTGTTTTTTGTCGTTGGTGGAGTTTTTTTTCCTCCTTTTTTAAGTGTTTTTCGTGTCTTGGTCGATTTCAAAAAATATGTGATAAGTTTTACCGATTCTTCCGGAACGTCACTCAGTGAAGTTATGTTCCCAACAACGTTAATTTTAGGCGCACCAACGGTTTCGTCGATAAATTGCTTCTTTAACTTATTTCTTTCGCCAGTGTCTTTGATTTCTGAGAAATCTTTGTTCAAGACTAAGTCAAATACTTTTGAGTATCTAGCTCTTTGGTGGGACGTAAAACCAGCACCAGACATTTTTTTTTGCTTCTTTTTTGCTTCTTCTTTATAACACAAACCTAAAAAAAATTATTCCTTTTCGATTTCAACAGCCCTCTTCAAAATACTCATACGATCACACTCGCTTAACGGGAGCATGTTAAAAAAATCACAATCTTCGCGCGACGAAAAAAAATGACCATACTTTACATAACACCGCTCCAACTCAGCCTCGATTTCCCTGACCGTTCCATCCTTCAACTCTGCAGACGCGACCCGTTCGCTGAACACGTCCTCTTCTTCCGATGTCTTCGTCTCCTGAAGCGACTGGGTGTTTTCGTCGATTGTCTGCAAATTTTCCATTTTTTTCTCTCTTGTGATTGTAACCACATAAAAAAATTATCCACCTCGACCGGAATACGAAGAACCCCCATGATAAATGTGCATGGGATGCTGGGCCAACGGAGCATGCGTGTCGTATGTATTCGTCCCCCCATGTGTACTCGTGTCTGCTTTCATGGCAACAGGTTGTATCTGGCGCGGAGCCCCTGTCCTCTCCACCCTCCCATTATGAATGTCCGATGCATGGCCACGCAAATAACCAATGTCACTGTTGTGTGCATTACCACCACCCCCTACACGATGACTAGCCACCAACGCGTTCGTCAGCCTGGTGTCCTTTGTACTCTTGTGAAACCCCTTCGTCTCACTCTCCATACTATGATCGTCGTAAAAATGAGAACCTCTAGCACCGATCAACGAATGTAAACCCTCATTCACACCATGGTTATGACGATCTGACAAATCGACGTAATTGCCCCGTGCCATACCCGTGCGGGACGAACTGTCCGCCAAATCATCCAGATGATGTGTCATGTCCTTATCTACAACCTTGATCTTACTAAACATATTTTCATAAAATTTAAACTCGTCATCCTCTTGATTACGCTTCCTCTTGCGACTTTCCTCTTGCTCGCGTTTCCATTCCTCGTGCTTTCTTTCTCGTTCTCTTCGTCGCTGTTCCACCGCATCCCTTTTCTCCCTTTCCTCCCTTTCCTCACGCCCCCTCTTTTCTTGTTGTTGCTGCTCCCATATCAGTTGTAACCGCATCCCCTCTTCTGCTTTCTCTCTTTCATGTCGTTCCTTTTCACTTTCAACACGCCCCTTTCGATCTTGCTCAGCCTGTTCTGACCGCCGCCATTCCTCTTGTATGTCATTCACACGCTCATCCTCCTTGTCATCCCTCTCTTGTCCCTCCCTCTCCACCTTATCCTGTTCTGATTGTATCCTCTGCTTCTCTCTCTGTTGGACTCCATCCATTCTAATATCTTCCGCGGCTTCTTGATCCTCTGCCGCTTTATTCTCCCTCTCTATCCTCTCCGCCTCTTCTCGTTCCCTTTCGCTCTGTCTCCATTCATCCTGAACTCTCCTCTCCCACATATCCTGCTCCTCTCTCCTGTCCCTCTCCGCTTCATCTCGTCTCTTCCTTTCCTTCTCCCCCTCCTCCTCCCTCTTCCTCTTCTCCTCCTCCTCCCTTTCATTCTTTTCATGTTCCAATCTCCCCCGTTTCAAAGGAGTGTCAGTGCCATATATATGGGCATTCAACCCTTCCAACACCTCCCTTGAACCTCCATGGTGGTCTCTCACATAATTCTCTACTATGGTTTTTTCTTGTTGTGTAGAAAACTCCCCACTCTTTTCAAAATTTTTTATTCGTTCAGATAACATGGTATTCAGAGTTTCAGGGAGTGTGTCGACATCTTCAACAGCAAACTCATAATCTGGTACCTGTCCAGCTGTGCGGATTGTTTTGACATAACTACGGGCACTCTCTAAATGTGATTCGCTCAGACCAGACATGAGTTTTTTCAGTTCCCATACACGCGGGTCCAACGCATTCTCAGACACGCGTTTATGGAAATCATCATAACTTTCGTTGTCTAACTTATATTTCATCATATTGCGATTGTCGAACTTCAACTTACCCACGACCTCGTCGTGAAGACGTTTCTTCTCGTAATCGTAATTAAAATCATTGGCATTAGGGTTTCCACGAACCAAAGCCATACCACCCTTGTGTGTTTTGTCCCATTCGTTCTTTCTCCTTTTCATTTCTCCGTCTACCCAATCCTTATATGATTTTCCTGTGCTGTTATAATTCTCCGCGAAACTGTAACCAGGAGCCTGAATGACATCCCTTACCTTATCCCTTATCATAGTCCTCATACCATCAATATAAGGATCACTTCCATCCTTGTAATTCAATGCGTTTTTTGCCCACACATCAACATCGTCCAGCCCCAATTTTTTTGTATACATAAAAAAACCATCAACAGGATTCTCTTGATTGTAATATAATTCACCAAACAAATCCCGACTTTTCTCTTCTTGATAACGTCTCTCTCCTGCTGTCACTGCTGCTGATATTGCGGATATAGCACCACCCAACACTGCACCAGCAGCTACTCCAACTGGACCCATAATAGCACCCATCTCTGCCCCTGCTACTGCTTCTCCTGCAATAGCTGAAGCAGCAGCCGCGGTGGCGTATTCACCCACACCAGCACCGACAACACCCGCCGCACCACCGAGTGCACCCCCTACTACATCCCCTATATCTCTTGATAATAACGGGTCTGCTATACCCTGTTCCAACAACGCAGCTATCCCAGCACTTGTTAATGTCTGGACGCCTATACCAGCCAACATACCAAGACCAGCACCAGGAATGGCTTGAAGCCCCACTGACGCACCCGTTCGAATGGCGGTACCTATCCCTTGTTTCAAATAACCACCAGCAGCACCAACGCCTCGGCTAATAGCACCACCAAGAACTTCAGACACGTTACCACCACCAACAGCAGCAGCCAGTGCGTTAGAACCAACATCACCAGCGGCATCCGCGGCGGCTCGCCATGCACCTGCTCCCAGACCACCACCTGTCTTCGCGACACCGGTAACAATACCAGTTAGAGGAGCACCGATCGCAGTAGAAACACCCAAGTGGCCCAACTTAGCACCCACTGAACCATCATTTATAATACCCGCTGCTCGATCGACTATATCCGCTATCATTTCTCCTCCAATTGCCCCTACTACACCTTTATATCCTAATTGTATTTCATCCGCCACGACGTTAGATGCAGGCTTGACAATCTTCGAATACGGGTTGCGGATGGCACCCTTTAACCACTTACCCGCCCTTGTTAACGCTTCTTTTGTTTTCGCTAAATTACTCAACGCCTCGTCCTTTACCTCTTCTACCACACCACCGACCATCCTCGGGTTATTCTTTACGTCATTCAATCGATTTGTAATGTAATCACGATCCAAAAACAACGTATTGTTGATCGCAGACCCTTTTAACCCTTTATCAACGACGTCCTGTAACCACGACTTGACCACTCGCCTCTTCTCGAATTCATTTGGGTCCTCTTTCATCCTCTTCGTCAGATTTCCTCTCACACGATCAAACACCGACACACTACCGTCCAATGAAATGTTATCAATGAACTGGTCTATACCATGGTTTTGTATCACTCCACCGGGATCCTTTGCTTTTACTCTTATCAAATTGCCATCCGCACCTGACACACTGACAGAAAATGGATCCAAAACACCGTCATCGTTTGTCGTGTACATAATAATGTTACTGGCATCTGCTCCCTGAATGTATTCCTTGTAAAAGTTGTTCAGAATATTGTGCTCTAACGGTGACGACCCCTGATTAAATGTCACAGTAAAAGAACCAGTCTCTAATCCCATTTGGTAGGCCACGGCACCACCAAGAGAATGCCCTGTGTATGATACATTCTCTGGTCCAAATCTATGTGTTAACATGTCGCTGATTTGACGATATTTTTCGGCGCGTGGACTCATTCCGGTCACACCACCCGCGATAAACGCATCGTTCCCTAAATCCCCTGCATTTGTCGGGTCTGTACCACGGATAGCAACGGCCACATGGCCATTACGCTCGACGATCAAACCATCATCATCTGATTCTGGCAAAACCGAAAAGTTCATATTCCCCAGTTGACTCTGAATATACGACAAACGTTCGCGAAGGCTAGTCTTGTAAGCCGCTGCGGATAACACCGCATATTCATGCGGAGTAAACCCTGCCATCCTTTTATTATAACAAACACATTTTAATTATCAATCTCAGAATGACGCCCATTACTCTCTCCCCCTTTTTCTTTGCGATGTTGACCATTGGACATCTTATTAAAGAAAAATCCAGAAATGGTGCCAATTAACCCCCAATACGGAGCGGCGCGATCACAGTCACCCTCAGTTGTCAATCGAACGGCACAAAAAGCCAATAGTGACATCCCAATAAGAGTCTGGACAATAAATGTCACACAACGCCGATCTACTACAAAACAGCAACTACGCCAAACACCGGTAGTGTCTGGTGTATAAACCACCCCTTCGTTCTTTGCTTCCGGCATATATTTCTTCTTTTTATTTGATACACCACAAAAAATTACCTATAGACATCCAACTTACTTTTCAATCCAGCCTTCTTTGAAATTATACTGTAAATTTCATGCTGACGAAAAAGCAAAGAACGGGATTGCAACAAGTGGTGGGGCCCAGTCAAATGAGTCAAATCAAGATGATAACACAACTGATAGAAAACATAAGGGTAACTCAAAAACACCTTCCTCTTCTTATCAATCTTCTTTCCACCACTCCAATCCCAATGATACTCAACGCGACGAAACAATTTCAATAAATTGTAAAAGTCGGTGGGTTGTATACACACGGGCTTGAAAGTACCACCAGACAACATCACAGCCAGACTGCACTTATGTCGCCTGTATTTTGACGCCATTTTCAACTTTTTCAGTGCGTTTATGACGGTGTCTGGCGTCACACTCGATCCACTTGTGATAAGACGCAAACGCCCGACGTCCTCGGAAGAGATCATGGGATTGGTCAAGCCCTGCATCCCCCACATCAAACTTCGGAAGTAAACCACCCGGGAGTAACGGTGAATCACATGATGGTCGATACTCTTTAGTCTGGCGAAGGATGTATGGGCAGAATCGTTGCTTAGAAGGGGCCCTTGGATTATACCGCATACTGTACACACAACACTCCCGCTGGCAACGTCCTCGACCACTTCCGGACTCTTGCACCCCTTGCACGGCGGAAGGCTTACTGGCCATACGTAATTGCAACTGCCGCGTTTCCTCTTCACACCTTTCGAATCGTCGGATTGTGTCGTGTCTGGTGCAAAGCGCTTCTTCCATCCATCCAGGTCGTTCTCCTTCACAAATGTCATACAGTCCATCCAATAATTGCAAAGTTCCATCGACGCAGCCCCGTGCTTCTCCATCAACGTCCTTTCCATCTCCTGGTGTAGATCCTGTAGGCTTGGCATCGTCTAATACGAGGAGAGAGTCCCGAAGCAGGTCCCAATCGATATTACTGAACATTTGGATAATGACATAAAAAAAAGGAGGGATTTTCTAGGATCCCTTTTTCTGGGATTCTATATTTTATTGATTCACGCGATTGAAAACTTCACGCACGATCGTGTGATTCACGCCCAATTTACGTAAAGAAGAAAGAGTAACTTTTACACCCTTTTCTATCATCTCTGTACCCTTTTGAATACCACGCTGAATCAAACGCTCTCTCCCCTCTGCTACCCCATCCCTCCTACTCCTTCTAGGGGCGCGAGGTAACTTGGCAATGGCTGCCACCCCACCACCAATTCGGCGAAATTGGATCATAATATCGCTATCCAAGCGAACTCGTTTAAATTCCCCTGGAGAGTCTTCTTGTTGGATCCCGTCTAATTGGCGCTTTAAGTTTACTACTTGCTGCTTCATTCCATTGTATATCTCCACAAACCCTGTTTTATCGGCGTTCCCTGTCATTTTGCGTGATATACGCAAAGTCAGATAACGAGTACTCACCTCCAGAGTCTTGTGACGTAGCACATACCTGGCGTACTGAACCTCCTTCGTCTTATCAGCCGAAAACCGCAAATAAGAATAACAAACATATAAACGCCGAAGAGTATGAGTAGCTTCTTTGTTCGTGTTAAACAAGCTAGAAAGAGGATTCTCTCGCTTCAAAAACACACGCATACGAGCCTGCCACTTTGATACCATTTGAACCATTTTCTGACTTTCTTCACTCGAAATCGTGCTTAAGTCCACTGACTCGTGGTCGTATTCTTCACCCCAATTAGCACCAGAAGAAAAAGAAGAAAAGGATTGAGTAATACTGTCATCATCCAGAGTTGATAGTATATACTCGCGAACCTTCTTCAATAACAAAAAAAATAAACGACGAGGGAGAAAATCTTCCCATTTTTCACCAATTAATGTTTCTACGCGTTCCTTATTATCAGCGTCGTCGAGGCCAGAAATACTCAAACCAAGATATGATAATGGATCCAAAAAATAAACTTGAAGAGGACGAGTGACTGAATTGTCGCTCTGGATCTCGTCTACTATATCTCGGTACTTTCTGTAAGAAGCAGTGTCACTTATCAATTGAACTCCATCCTGTCTAGCCAGCCTTTGAATATGTTTATCTTCGTTTTTTTGTTTCGTCAAACGATCCACATGAATCAACGAACCAAAACGATCATGCGTCACATCTTCGTATATGTCGCCCCAATCGCGAGTGTCCTCTAGTGAATTTCCCACTGATGGAATGGGATACATCATATTCACTCCAATCACACCCAATGAACGACTACCACAACATAATTGGAGTAAACACAACGCAGCCACCACTCGATCGTCGGCATCGTCACCAACAAAATCGACATCCATCCATGTACACCCAGAGAACACCGAAGTCTGTAACCACTTTACAAATGACAACAAATCTTCTTCCTTTACTTCAACTGGACGAGTAAGCCGTTCCCGGACACGCTCGTCCATGTGCTTCTTCTGAACCCACTTCAACCGATCAGGCTCTGTTATGTGCTTAGCAATATTTGTTATAATATAGCTTTCCAGAAAAGCATGTTCCCCAGTGTCTTCTCGTGTCTCCTTTATATAACGGAGAAACTCGCCACATCCCCCGATTATATACCGCTGGTTCTTATCTCCAGTAGTAAAACTCAAGCGAAGCGCAGATGCGATATTCATATAAACAGTCACACCAACAGATGATGCCAAATGATGGGGATGTATATCAGCATGAGTTAAATTGTCTGCTATTAACTTGTGTATGAATCGATACAAACGAAGTATTTGTTGTGTATACAAACTCAAAACCCTATCTAAATTATGTGCCCCTTTTTCCAATTCCCTTTCTAACGCATTCTCATCGACATAACTTTTCCAAAAAATCCTCTCTTGTTGGACGAAAGCGTACACCAAAAAACTAGAAAATGAGTACCATTTCCATTCATCGTGTTTAGGAATGAATTTAGGACTCAATGACGCCTCCATCTGCAATAACAACGACCAACTCAACCACCTAATACCACGAAAATGGGATTTCTCGTACCAACTCTTCTCGTCTTTGGATTCTACTGTAAACTGGAGGACCATCTCCCGTCGGATTATTTCGGACACCATAGGAATTTGGGTCAACACGCGCAGTAAACTTACCAATGTCATCCCCGTCCTCATTTTGGGATACACTTGACTCATCCAATCACTAGATACCAAAGGAATACGCAGCGCAGACTTAGAGCCAACGTCAACCACGTGGTTGCGATAATCATAATTTTGACCAATGCGACTACTGCGCAAAATGTTAGATAATTCAACGTCATCCCGCGGATGTGACATCTCTCTTTTAATAACAGACATAAACATTTAATAGGTAGAAATAACAGGAAGTTGACCAACGGTCGGAAAATGAAGAGTAATGGGGATACCACCGTGACTATCGGGTCTCATCAAAGTACACGCAGCAGACCAATGTTGCCCCCCATTAAAACCGACATTCAACTGTCTGGTTGGAGCGTAAATGAAATCAATGCTGCCCATTTCCCTGTCTGCTACGGATATAGAGGCATAATCATGATTGGTATCATTATATATAAACTGACTGTGACCATCCGAAGATAAAAACCCGTTGTTCTTCTTGACCTTGAATTTACGTTTGGTTACACCTCCAGAAACTAGATCTTCCACAAAAGCCAGAGCTACGAAACCGGTATCTTCGTCGAATGTATTCGAACTCACATCAGGGACAGCGGAATGGGTTTGAGACGAAGCTGTGTATCCCGAATCGTCATAGTACTTAGGATTTACTATACCCGCATCAAACTCGTTCGCAGTAGATTCATAGCATTGAAGACGTATATTTGATCTATGAGTGGCTCTCTGGACTAATTGAATAACCGTTCCTGCCACAGTTGTTTCGAGACGACTCGAATTACTAGGGTCAACTTGCAAACCACCTTTAACGACATGCAACTGAAACGTAGTACCAGGCTGATTGATTAGAGTAGCGGTCGAGTGAACCAACGGGGTGGATACATTGACGCCTTCAAAATGAGACACCACGTCGTAAACATCACCCGTCGAGGTGTCGGCATCGTCACCATATTGTCGCTGTATTACCAGTCTTGGTACTTTTAGTGTGACTTGTCTGTCCGATTCTATGAACGAAGAGTCGTCGTCGAATCCAA
>Ga0209092_10001518_pt1 | contig 22460 bp, 24 predicted proteins | sample FraStrMetagenome_FD_187446 | JGI IMG/M metagenome (GOLD analysis project Ga0209092, IMG submission 187446) | Marine eukaryotic phytoplankton communities from Arctic Ocean - Fram Strait ARC3M Metagenome (SPAdes) (version 2) | ecosystem: Environmental > Aquatic > Marine > Oceanic | place: Fram... | reverse complement strand
GTATAAACCCAGAAAATATCTAAAAGTTTTCAAAGAAATTGAATTTACCACAAATAAATTTATTTTTCGCGATGAGGAAGCTCATAACACAACCAGTACTTCAAAGGAACATATCGCTTTCCTACTGCGTATTGAAATAAATTAATGGATCTAAACCTTCCCCATGCTCTGTTATGAATTCAAAAGTTCCCCACGGTCTAGGAGGCCCAAACGGTCCAACGCATCTTTGCAGTGGTAGTACATACTTGTCTGTTGCCTTTGATACGTCCACAAAGTGATGCCCATCACAGGATGAGTCCCGTGTTTTGAAAAAGTATCGTGTAAACGTGACTTCTCCTCTCCTTCCAGTATTTAATTCATCCACAATGTGTGGTTCATTCCCTTCCACTTTCGGTAATGATACCATGTCATACACATCGTATTCACCCCACACTTCTGCATGATTTGGGAAAAGATTTTGACCATTGAAGCATTTATTGGCAGGAGTGTTAAATGTCAAACAATCTTCGCTGCATCTATTGCTGCAAATCACCAATCTTATCTGGGCTGGATGTGAAGGAAAGTTTTCTTCTTTCTTTATTACTATTTCTTCCACTCTTCCTTCTTCGTCAGTGCTTTGATACGAAACATGACGAAGATTTGTTGCGGCGTCGATTATTGTAATGCAAAAGAATAGTACAGTCAGAAGTGCAAAGTCCGTATTTTTTTTCATGTTTGCCTTTCGTGTTCTGTAATTGCTATGTCTGGTATTGTAGTCTTATGTTGTTTTCACGATTAGTATTGAGCTGTTGTTCTCTTTATCTCTCTCTCTCTAGAGTTTTGGCTCGAACGCTGCGTTTCCATCATGACACATCTCTTAATATCATATGAAACATATATATCGTATATATATGCGAATCTTTAAGTCAAATTCTTTTCTCTAATTGAATTTATAAGCACATAAAACTCCGAAACATTACGATCCAGAAAAGCGTTGCGCCAACATTTTTATTTAGGATCTTTGAAATCTTGACGAAAATATTATGACGACAAAGTTTCTACAGAAAAGGCTCGACAATATTTAATTTCGATTAGAAACTTTATAAATATGTGGCTCCAGCACCTTCTGTCTAAAGATTTAACATTTTCCATGTGAATGTATAGGAAGCACATAACATTTTTTAATTTATTATAAGAAATAAATAAAAGCATATTGAACAGGAGAAATAAGGCCAATTCTCATCTTTTTATATGCACAATGATGCACGCTTGTTTCAAAAAAAGACCAGAGCGAACAGATGCAACGAATGATGGAGGTAGTATCAGCACAGAAGGTGCATTTGGAACTCCAAAAGAAGGTGCAGTTAATTTAGAACAAGAAAACGGTCAAACTATTGACAGTATGCAAGTAGATACGTCATCTACTGGAATGAATTCAACGGAGAATGATGAAAATCACGAGGAAGAACAAGGACAAACAGAAGATATCGATAGAAACATCAATGACCAGGAATATAGACCTGTTGAGGATATTTATGCGATGCTCGCGGTCTTTGATATTCGTGATAAAGGTTTTATTTATGCCCTCATCATATTTCTTGGGCAGATCATTATACTTGTGCTCTTTATTGTGGGTCAACTATCCGAAGCAACATCCTCCAACATTTTTAATTTGCCAGTTATGACGGACAGCATGGTGTACTTGGGCCAAGCATTTGCATTGTATGCAACAGTTATGACAGCATCAGATGTCACGCAATCTCTAGATGTTTTTTATGTCATTTATGACCATGACATTGAAGAGCACTTTCCAGAAGCTTCAAAGGCACGATGGCTTCTCGCGAATATTTTGCGGGGTTCTGAAGGCTTGCTCTCAATTATTGTTGCGGTCTTATTCATCGTTCAGAGCACAGATAATTTGGAATTATTCCAAAATTTTGCAGCTGTAGCTTTTGTCTCTGAGCTTGACAACATTGCATTTTACCTTGCTGATAATGGTTATACCGTTGTCCATCTCACCTCTCAAACAACCAAAATCAAAGAAAAGTTCGTTTTCAAAAATCAACCACGTTATAAACAAAGAAAGGGTATTCAAAAGCGCACATCCAGGGCGTTAATTGTTATTCTATACTGCTTCTATTTTGGATGTATTATTTTTTTATTTTCAGGCTTCATTTATGATCAAAAGTGCCAATCGTTTATCATTCTATTCGACACGGTTGTCTTTGATTTTTTTCAATTCTGTGAGGAGTGCCCTGAAAGTTGGAAAAACCGAACAGATAGGATTGTATATCCCAATTTTAATGGAATCTATGCAGCAAAAAGGAATGCACGAAATAATCTAGACCTGACAATCGCGAGGCGACCAGTTTATATCCAAACAGAAGAAGCAAAACAAGATCGAGGTTTGGATAAAGATCAGGTACGTGAGATAGATCCTCTGGCTCCTCGTGGTCATTTTCGATACTGTGAGAGTGAAACTGCTTGGGTGTTTGTAATTGAAGGAGTAGCAAAAAGTACAGACGATGACGATTCATGTAATTGGCTAATGAGGTCACCTGAAACTAGGGAGTATGATTTTAACCTTGTGCCAAAGGAAGGCTGGGTAATTTGGACTGGTCTCGTGAAACGAGCAGAAAGATTTAGAATCGTATGCGCAGAATGTGAAGCACCCTATGTTTCAGAAGAATCCATGCCAGATATTAATATGACACAGGAATCCTTTGTGCCAAATATTACAAACACTAAAACGAACGCTTTTTGCAATTATCACGGGATGTGTTCAAAAGAATCCCACTCGTGCATGTGCGAAAAGCATTCCGGGTGGATGGGAGTGCAATGTCAAATTTGTGCTGATTGTGCATCATATGTTCTAACAAGTCCAAAGATACCAGGCTTTGAGGAACAGTATTTTTATCGTATCAATGGTGTAAACAAGTTACCTTTGGAAGTTCACAGTCGACCTGCGTTCTACCGAGGAATGGATGCCACAAGTGGAGAGCCCAATGAAGAAATGCACATCCTTCTGCATACTGGTAATCGTTATGCCGTTTGGAACGTATCAAATCAGATAACTCAAACTGAACCATTGAAAGTACGCAATGAGATTTTTGACATCCTCTCTAATTTTCACTCTCAGTGGGTCTTGAGTGCCGAGACAGTTCCATTCAGAAGTGACGCCACAAATCAAATTTTTCCTTTTAATTTGACTTGGACAGGCGGAGAATCGATAGGAGATGGAGAATCGATTACATTCGAGTTGATTTTTACATGTACTTCGGCTCAATCTGGATGTTCTTTACTTCTTGATTAATAATTATTGATAAATTACCTATAATATATCTATGGTAGATCTCATGTCGATATGTGAAATTAGATTAAAAGTTGAAGAACATTATCCCTGTTTGGGGCAAAATATTATTTTCGAAATTATTATCATGGGGCAAGATTCCCAACGATGTATCACAATTGAAACTATTCATAAAAGGTATAAGAGTTAATCATTTCTTCTTGAACCAACTTTCTTGGCTTTCTTGCTCTTCTTCTCTTTTGTTTTCAATTCTTATCATTTCTTCTTCTGTGAATTTTAAAATAGTTCCAATGGCTCCTTCCATGTGGTCTCTCACTGCTGGATCTGAAGTTAAATAATTTACCATAAGATTTCGAAGATAAAGCATTTTTGCATCTTCTAGACCTTTGTCGTTCACGCTAAGGAGCTTCAGGGTCAAAGTTGTTGAAGAAAAGGTTAGTTTGAAGTTACGAGAGAGTATAAATATTATGATGGTTTGTACTAACCTGAGTATTTCCAGATTGTTGCTGCTCAAAAATCTCCTTTGCTTTCTTACGATACAATCGGAAACTTTCTTTTAGATCTCTGTACTTAACTTCGTATTTACCAGCATCTTTCACTTTATTTTGATCCTTCAAGATATCCACATGGCTTTTAGTCATCTGAAATTTAGTTTCCAAATCTTCTTTCTCACCCTGACAAGCTTCATAACGTTGACGCCATTGCGCGGCTAAAAGGGCTTCTGCTCCCGAGGATTTCAAAGCTGTGTTTTCAGCCAAAAGAGTATCATAAGCCTCTCTCCAGTGGGCTTCCTGTTCAGCTAATTCCCGTTGTAAAGCTGCAAGTTGTGCATGATCTGTACGAGCTTGCTGAAGTTCATTTTCCTTTTGAGGTAAAGTTTGTTATATTTTAGCGTAAGTTTACTGGTAAAGTACAAATCTTATGAAAAATCAATACATAATTTCTGAGCTTACCAAGTCTTGTCCATGAATTTTGGCTGTTGTAGTAACGACATTATTGTTATGTAGAGCTTTGACTGTAGCATCAGCTTGTTTCCTTGCAACTTCTGCTCTCACACGGAACCTTCTGAACTCCTCTGTAATTTGAGATACTGCCTGGTCAGATTTTTTTTCTACTGTTTCACTTTGTTTGGGCGTTAAAGAATAGGATGGCAATACCAAAGGTTCACCAGTATCTCTGCGAATAAAGTCTGATAATTCCGGTTCGGAATTAAAGCTCGACCATTTTTTGTATCGTCTATAAACTACATTTGGATTATCTGGATTCGTTTCATACTCCACTAAGGCCCAAATTTGTTCGTTGGATTCATTGCTGTCTGATTCCTCAACTTTAATTCTTTGTACAATTTTTAGAATAGTGTCCGGTTCATCGTGGCCTCCATTTTCTGCTAGGATTTGGCCATGGTTAGATGCTGATAATGCAGAATCTTGCTTCTCTTCTAGAACACTTATCTTGTCTACGCTTACCAGAAAGAAGATTATTATTAGAAAATATCTGTGAATCCGACAATCATTGATTTATCGCCAGACACCATGTGCATGAAAAAAGGTTTCTACTCACTTTGCATACTCTCAATTTCCTCCTCTTGTGCTTGAATTCTTTCTTTTGCCATTTTCAGCAAAGATTTGTACTTGTTGTTGTCTTTTCGCAGTTTCATTACCTGAACTTGTTCGCGAGTGGGAAGAGATGGGTTCGAATTGGTCATTTTAACAGTTCCATTCTCGATGGTGGACGAGACTGATTTTCTACTGGAGACTGAAGCATCGTCCGTCATTGTATTAAACTCTTTAAAAGAGTGCAGGCGATATCGCAAGCTTCTTATTGATATATAAAGGGCTTATGTCCACAATAGAGACGCGATCCGGGTGCTTGGATGTTGGTCCTGTGTTATTATACAGCTAATTGTATGCATGAATTGCTTTTTTTATTATGAAAGTCTGTACATACTAAAAATGTACCAAGAACTACGAGCGGTTTTTGAAAAATACTGTTCCTGAAATGTCTACTTAAAATGGAATGATTTTTGGTAAAAAGACTATCTAAGGGAATTTTACGTGCGGCTGCAGTATTCAGTTTATGATATGAATTTATGACCCCGGTGAGAGTCTCTTTTCGTCACATGAAGAGGAAAATATAACAAAGATGGAATAAATTAACACGAGTACGGGGTAGCAGCAGTCATTCCAAGTCAGATTTCCTAAATCCCATCATTAGAAACTTTCGCTGCCTGGATTCATAAGAGTCGATCATTGAAAATACCGATTTTGCAAGGGAATTTCAGTAGATAATGATTCTTTTTCTTTTTGTTTTGGTTATGAACACAAAAAGATGAAATTAGTGCAACAAACCATTTTTTCAATTGATTTATTTTCTCCATTTGTTCATGAATCATTTGTGGATTTTATTATTCTCAAAATATTCATTCATTTCATGAAATTTTATGAAGTAGAGGTCATGCGTCAAATCTAATAGTTCTGCCGAAAAACTCATTACTTAATGATAGAGTTCTTGAAATCCATTTCTTTCCAATTATATCATGCTGATGATCATCAGTGCAGAAAAAAGTAGTATCTATTCGAGCAGGCTAAATGCTCACAATATTTGACTTTGTAAAAAAAGAAGTAAGCGTATTCCACTAGGAATTCTTTTCTCTTACTAACATTTAGAAGTAAATTCAATTCAAACACCACTGCTACTAATGATACATGTCGTAAATAAAGACCGAGCATTATGTTAAAAGTATGCTCAATGAAAAGATTTCAGTCATCTTTTTCATATTATATTGAAGCAGAAGTCCGAATATCTGCAATGAAAACCTTTTTGAATTCATCATAGTTCACATTTCCAGAATTAGTTAGATCAAGCGCTTTTATCACGTCTTGAATCTCCTCATCTGTATATGTGGGGTCCATTTCACGCAGTAAATTTGATATATCATTCACATCTAAGACGCTCTGTTTGTTCTTATCAGCAGCATCAAATGCCTCTCGAGGGTTTTGGTATGGGAATTCTTTTTGCAAACGAGTAACAACAGACTTTTTGAAATCGCGGCGATGACACAAATCTTCTAGTGAGTCCTTCACTGAAGGGGAAACGTCTACAAGCTTACGAAAGTCTCTGCCTGACATCTTTTGTGCGATGCATCCTTCTTCCGAAATACAAAAAGCGGATGAATTGCGAGGTTTACCCGTCAAGAGGGAGTGTTCACCACAAATATTACCAGGTGTTACTGAAAAAACGTTTTTATCTTTCACAACAACATCTACTTTTCCATTCTCAACAATGTAAATAAAATCTCCTTCTTCTCCGACCTTGAATAAATAGTCACCTTTTCGGAAATGTGTCTCTTGGAGCGTATTTTGTAATCTGAGAATTGCTTTAGCCCGATTCCTTTTACGAATTTTATCTTTTTCACGCAAAGTCAAAAGAACTTTGGACGATTCCGCTACATACTTATCAAAATATTCACGAGGAATTTGCATCGCGTGCACTGGACTAATACTTGTGACAGTGGCTGATCTGATCTTTCTTGGATTTAACAGAGCCCCCTCACCAAAAAAGTCTCCTTGATCTCGTATAGCTTTAGAACCGTCTTTGGTTGTAACTGCAATTTTTCCAGAGTTGATGAAATACATATGATTGCCAATATCGCCCTCATTATATATAATATGTCCTTTCCCAAAATGCTGACTCTTCATGTTTTGTGAAAGTAAATTGCTGAAATCTGACATTGTAAGTGAAGGTCCACCTTCTTCTTTTGTATTTGCATCCATCTCATGTGCATCCTTAGAGCCTTCAATATCTTTGTCTGTCACAAAACCTTTCTTTTGCATATCAAACGAGCTAAAAGAGCGCTCAATCAAACTAGTCTTACGTCGGATCTCATGATCATCATCACTCCAATTTAGAACGTCTTCAAAAAATTTCCGTTCCATTTTATTTTTTAATTTATTTAAACGTTCATCAGATCCAGCAATAATGTCTGTTGTAGCTGTTTCACCACGTACCCAAGGGTGATTCAACATATCATGAGCAGTTAAACGCTTTTCGGGATCTCGATTCATCAGCTTTGAGATTAAATCAATTGCACTTTCTGAGAGGTGACTAGTGTAAATAGACGTCTTAGATAGAGGAACTTTGTACCGTTCAGGAGTTGTAATACGTGCTTCCACATGCTCATCTGGAGAATCACCTGTAAGGTCGTAGGGATGAACCCCAGTTAACATAATGTATAGAATGAGTCCTAGTGACCACATGTCATGAGGAGCCTTTGGTCTTTGACGTCTTCCCTTTTTTCTAAGGAACGATTCAGGTGGACAATATGCTGGTGTAAGAGTTATACTTTCTTGAGGTCCAAGAATGTCAACATCATCATCATCAGTATGGTCAGTTTTGTATATTTCAGCACTTCCGAAATCAACCAGTTTCACAACCGCATCCCCCCTATTTGGAGTGCTAAGCATAAGATTTTCAGGTTTTAAATCAGCATGTACAACTCCGATCCCATGTAAAAATGCCAGAGCAGAAGCAACTTCTCTCACTAATCGAGCTGCATCGGCTTCACTATAGGCTCCATTATTCATCAAATGGTCAAACATTTCTCCACCTTCAATAAAGTCCAAAATAAGATAATAATGATCCTCCAAATCAAAATGTTCCTGCAGAGCACAAATATTGGGGTGACCTCCCCATTCTCGAATGTCAAGCAATGCTGACATTTCACGCTGAAAGCTCTCTTGGTCGGTAAATTTTTTATTAATCTTTTTAATCGCCACCTTATTTTCATGCTCAGTGTTTTTGGATGTTGCTTTGTGTACAGTACCAAATGCACCTATACCCAATGGAGTGTCACTCCAATCGACATTATAACGAGATTCCAATAGTTCTTTAGTAGATTCTTTATTCATTCGAAGCATTGTTTGCCTTCTTCGAAGAAGCTTGCGTATCTGATCTTTATCTGGAGGAGGAGGTCGTTTAGACGATTGCTTTTGCTCGCAGTAACTAATATTTTTCTGAAAAGGTAAATGTCGTGATGTCAGCATCTCTAAACTTTGTTTTTGCATCTGATGAATTAAGGAAATAAAATTCAAAGATCCTGTACTATTCAATTTGGTTTCTTCCTTTTCTGTCCGTTGAGTCATTGCTTTGTCTTTATCGTGTTTGCTTTTATCAGTGCTTTTTGCAAACATAAGAGTTTCATTGTTCTTGACTTTTGTTTCATAATAAGATGATGCTGTAGTCGCCCCTAATGCTATAGTGCATGATTTCAATACGGTGCTGGAAGGGATCCGGCGGAATCCATTGCCGCTCGCCATTTTGTTTCCCAGTGAAAAGGAAAGAGTTCTGTTGTTTACTTTGTGTAACGAAAGAAATGCACCTATTTATATTTGTTTCTGATACCTTCAGATTCATTCATTTTTTATTATTTATCAGGAGTTTAAAGGCTCGTGCGAACGTATAGTTAGCATGCGAAATTGAAATTATAAATTACCATCATCGTAATCAGCTGTAGACTCCAATACGGTAATGAATACATATAGGAATAAGAAACGCCCAAAATAATATTTATTTATCCAAAATCAGCCTGTTTTGCTGACATGGTTTCATAGCAAAATGAACCAAAACATCATAATTCTGCTGAAACCAATTAAAATTAGCGTAGCATTGATAATATGTTTCTTTGTTTCTGTAGTGTTGATTCTATGAATGTTCAATTCAAAACTTAATGATTTTGATTTCAGCTTCATGAATATTTGCCCTAGACTCAAACTAAATCCGAAAAGCTACAAAGTAATGTTGCAACAAAAAAGCATTCAATTTATTGATAAGAAGTTCTTTTGGGAATGAATTTTAGTAATTTTAATTGCAAACATAAGGTCTAAATTATTCACAAAAAGATAAACTTCTTTTGCAAACATATTTTCTGATAAAAATATTCAGTGGTTTATTTTATGGTTCATGTCTTGCGTTTTGATTTTGTTGCTTTTTTCTTTTTTTTCTTTTTTTTTATGGCCATGGACAAATCTTGCACTTCATCATCATCATCATCATCATCAACATTTGAATTTTGCTTGGATTCTTCCAAAGTATTTCCAAGCGTAGAAGATGAAAATTCACCTTGCAATACCATAACTTGTTCTTCCTCATCACTGTCACTTTCCAAATTCTGCATCACTGCATCGAGCGATGGTTCTTTTGTTTGCTTGGCAAAATTATCAAATTCATCATCATCCTTTTGACTTCGTAAGGATGGATGAAGATCGGACGGCTTTGTGGGTGGATATCCTGCTGGGACATCAAGTGGAATAAGTGGGGGAGCAAAATTTGAATCAGCAGAGGGGAGACTAGACAGGGGTTGTGCTGGTAGAGGAGGAAGGGATATTGATGCTGAATGAAGCATGGCTTGCATCAATGTCGATGTTCCTGCGGATTTCTTATCGGATTTGTTAGATTTGTTAAGAGGAGCGTGATGCTTTTTGTCATCTTTCACTTTTGCAGCTACATGACCAACTGTATAATCCAAAGCACGTAATCGATATTTTTCTTCTTCCTCAGATTGTTTCACAATTTTTGATGCTTTATTCAAAGCATCTTCCATAATGGTATCACTATCTTGAGTCAATTTCTCAAATTCAGTAATACCTTGACTAGTTTCATGAAAGGCAACTCCTACCTTTGCATCATTTATATCCAGACTTGCTGTTGTATCAGTAGCACGAATGCGTTCCATACGATCCTGAGATGCTTTTTCATTAGACTGTTTCAATGCTTCTTCTAAAATAGAACACAGCTCCTTAGCTTTCTTTTGAGCCACGGTTGCACAATGCATCAATTGCTTAGAAGATAATTCCACTCCTCCTGGAAAATCCAAACAACATAGTTCCTCATGTTTATTAAAAGCAAATGTTAACGAAGGACATTCTGCAATCATCTCTTCACGATCATTTGGATCTAATAAAGGTGTTACTTTTTCAGAAGAGGATAAGGATAAAGTATGGCTTTCATGATTGGGATCAAACAATGCAAATGAACAAAATACAGGTGTGTAATGAAGTGGTAAGGGGGTCGCCTCTCGATCATCGCTGTGAACAATTTCTACACCTTGATCTGCAGTTTGAGTACATGGCAATCGAAAATGTCGCAAGGCTGCCAAACTCGCTAAACCAGCTGCATCAATGACATTGCCACCATATTCTAGCACAGTTACATGCAAAACTATTTTCCATACCCATTCCCCACTAGTAACGCACAATGCTTCTGTATCCAACACTCCACCGTTGAGAATGGTACGTTCTAGGCATCGTTGTATGCGATTGGTGGTAAGTCTTTGCGTTTCATCAGTCACGTTAGAGATCCGTGTTTTTTGATCTGAGGAAGATCCTTCTGGACTTTCCCATCCAATTTTGGCCATAGGGCTTAATTCAATTTGAAATGCAAAGACTCCATCATTTGGTCTGTCCAAAGGATTAGGTGGAACAACTAGTTCACAGGATATACTCGCCATGGCTTTAGTAGATTTTCCAAATTGAATCGTTGTAGAAGCATGTCCATGTGTGCGATGAAATTCCATTTGAATGGGTCGTGATTCTGTTATATGACGCCCATCGTGACGAAATTGAGACTTTGATTTGGTGCTCGTGGACGATGATAAACAGGAACGGAGAAACGCGGATTCATTGAGAGATAATGAGCGATTTGATTGGTCATCACGAAGGGGCGTTGGTCCAAAGCTTGTCATTTCCTACTCAATTCTCTGAAAAAAATAACCGTTACAACTAGAGTTCTATCGTCTCTACTGTGTTTCCTTGTTTTTTGTGTTTGTGAAACATACAATCAATAGGTTGATTTGACAAAAAATGAACTCGTTGTAGTTGTTTTGTGATGAATATTGGATGAATGGTGAAGAAAGTTCTACGCATTTTTTATACGAAAAAAACAATGCATAAAAGAAAATGAAAAAATTACGAAAAATGTCTCACATTATTTATGTTTATTTGAAGACTGCTGTAATATATTCATTATACTCTCTTCAACTGAGAAATCCTTGAGTCAAGATAAGAAACTCATCCATCATTATTTTTATCATGAGTTGAATATAGCATGGCCGCGTGATTTTTGAAGGCGACAAGTCATACAGGTTTCATCGCTCTGAAATTATCTCTTCACCATTACACACGGAAATAAGTGTGAAAGTAAAGCTATTTGTATTATTTTCATGAGCAGAAAGTTTAATGGAGCAAAGACAGAGAAAAACTTTACAATTGCAACCATTCATGTATATTGTGTTTTGATTACTACTCAATGTTTACAGAAATGGTGACATTTCATCATTGTCTTACTCAAATGGAATAAATATGAAATTAAGAGGTCAACTAAAACTTCAGGCGGATCTCATCATTCAGACGATTTCAGTCAATGTGAGGGTAGTCTATGCAGACATATGAGGCCTAAGAGGGGGACAAGATTTGATTTGATCATTGTACGGACTGTAAGATAGATGCATAATATTGCGAAGAACATGAGGAGGCATTTCGGAATTCTCTTTATTTTCCTTTGGGTAACGTAATAAAATATTAGTGATATGAAAGTTAGATACAATGAGATTCGAACCATTGATATAGACTTACTGTTCTGACGTAATAGTATTTCGTGGAACTCTCCGTTTCACTATTATTTTCAAAAACCTTTTGCAATCCCCCTCTTGCAATAAGATAATCTTTAAATCCCATGAAGAGATTGGCGATACGCATACTGTAAGCAACTACTGGAACAGCTCTTACAGCTTTAGTTGCAGTTCCATACTGATAAGACTGATGATAAGTGCAAATTTCTAGCATTTCTTTCGTTAAAGAAGTACAAACGGCATTTGGCTTCCAAACTGCATTTTCATTCAACACAACCCTGTAGTACACGGGCTTTCCGACAGAAAAAAGTGTGAATAAAAATATTTCTGGAATGTCGAATTCTCTGTAAAAGACATAGAAAGTCAAGATATCATACCTTAGATGTACCTTTTAAACCACCATGAGATGTCAAGATAAAGTCATAGCCGAATTCCCTTACATCTTCAAAAAGAGTCATTTTGCTATTAGAAGGAAGCGTCCTATCTACATCTTTGGTTGCCAGCAATTGCCCATCTCGATAATCCATAATTTTAGGATCATCGACACATGTACCACTCCAAACATTCTGTTTTGAGTTGAAATTATCGAGCTGAGGGGTAACACAAATGCTGTGTTGAGTTTGGCACACTATGTATGTTATTGGTGGTGTGCAATGGAGACACCCAGATTTGCAATTGATTGGGCAATAGAAGTCTTCTTTCAGCCTTTTTAATTCATCACGTAGAGCTAACCTCATTACATTAATTTCTTCTTCTCGGATATGATCAAAATCGCCATCAGAAGAACCGTTACGATAAACTAAGACCCTCTTCGGATATTGCCCACAGTGTGCTTTGAATTGATTTAAAATAAGCTGTAGATATAATGATAGAATATGACGTTTCAGCTAGGTTCTTAAGACTTAAAAAATTGTTAAAAAACACACACACAAAATTACCTTTGTAAGGGTGGACATAGTATCAGCTGATACCAAAGAAGATTTTGACTGTAGACCGCAAATCTGTGACATTTGCATCAAATGATGATCTAGACAAACCGTAGCGCCTACAACACTATTGGACTGATTATTATTACCAAGACTATGTGACAAGGTGATTCCAATGACCATTGTTACTACTTCGTTCACCCACGGAATACCATCATTAGAGTAGCCCGGAACTGAAATCCTCCATGCACGCGCATTGTTACTGGAATTCATTAATTTCGTGTTGAGCTTTAATGCTATATTGGAGAGGCTAAAAATTGTTTTTTGTTGGTATCATTACGAATGAAATCTTAATTTTTCACTTGTGAGAACTTACTATTGATTTTTGTTTTTCTGTTTTTGATAATTACCCTTAACACAGCATTGGGTTGATAGTCCAAATTCAAATTGAGATATGCCCTTCACAATATTGTATGTATCTTTTTTATCATTAGGCAATAAAACAAATACCATTGGAAGAAGATCAATTTTTGAAGTTATTGACTCCGAATCAAGTATTAGCGGAGAAAGAACTTTCGGTTCTTCAACATCTCTTATTTTCCCGTCAAATGCAATGTAGATATGCCTTAGGAAATCGACTACTACCCATTTACCCTCAATCAAGCCTTCATATTTTCCCCCTTTGTTCAAGATTGTAGTAAAGATTACCTGATGTTTGTGTTTTTTCATATAAAATTTGCAATCATTCATGTCTTACCTAAAGCCAAGCGAAACTCAAATGGATCAAGTTGTTTTTTCTGCCCAAGAAAGTTGCAAAGAACCTGTATACGTAATTCCTCACCATTATTTTCATGTGTTGGACCTTTTTTTTTAATAATTCCTACTTTCCCTTCAATATCCGGGAGAAGAGGTATGATAAAACAAACTTCCCACGTCTCTGTTGTTTCATTATAGTACCTGGTTTTGAACCATACCCCCTTTCGTTGAAAGATCCCTTCACGATCAAAAAGGAAGATACGTTTCACGGCCATAACTGCATCTTGAAAAGCATCGTGAATCTAATTGGAGCAAATCAAGCAATTCAGAAGAACAATTGAGAACGTTAACTTTACAATCTTTATGTCTAATTTGGATTAACTTACTGTTTCTGGATTGGGACCTCTTCTAGGGGAAACTGAGACTGCGTTTAACAGCTTCTGATTAAAATAATCTACATTTTGTGGCATAGAAATGTCATGTCGCTTCATAATTTGAAATAATTTGAACATGTATTCGGTTGAGAATTGACTGTCACCGGTTAAGTTGATGCAGGCAAACGAAGACAGATCAGCAGGACTACGAAAAATGATCATAATTAATCGGAATATGTTAGTAGTGATTTAATGTGAAGCAATGCATGTAATCTATGACTTACGAATCAAATTGAACATCTCGTAAATCCCACTTTCCGTCCGAAATTCTTGCCTGGGAGTTCTGAAAATGGAGTTTTGGTTCAGGCAGCACCTTTGCTTTGAACGTTACAGGTTCGTTTGAACGTTCAATGCCAAACGTTCGGAGCAAATCGGCTTGGGAATTGCTCTCCAATAGGTTGGATAATTTCTGAGAACTATTCATAATATGTTCAATTCTCTTGCTTCCAGCAATCATGTCATAAAAGTCTAATTTTCTTTGCTGCAGATCTCCATGCACTGCTCTTCCTGGTCCTTGAAATAAAAACTCCACAGGATACCATTCTCCTTTCCCAATGAAAATACATGGCATCTGGGAAAGACGAATTTTATCGAAATGAAAGGTAAGATGAAAGATAAATGAACAATGGAAATTTTTTTGCCACATTATGCAAACTCACGTTAGGATAACGGAGCCTAATTCCGTAGCGGGTATCAAAATAGGATGCAATTGTATGTGTGACACCTTCTTCATCACGTCTCTCTTCATTCTTTGTATCTTCTTTTTTCCGTGGAGGCTTTACAACAAAACTGTGAATATTAGGGTCATTTGCGCACCATTTGATTCCCTCTTCTAGTTGATTATCCTCGCTTTTGTATCTCTTCATTCTACAGTTCTTTCGAACCATTTTGTTAGCTCGTCGAATTTTTTCTTCACTCCACCCAAGTTCTTTCTTTCCTTTGAGATATTGATTCGGTGAATAACAGAAAATTTATGAATTAGATCTGGTGGAATCAATTTAGTAAGAAAGGGTTAAAGAAAAAAAAACTTACTTGCAAGCCAATCTGCAGAATTTTTCCTGCGAACATACTCAACATGGAAGGTCAATTTCCGTATTGCGGAAGCAATTTCTTGACGCTTATCGATTGGAATAATTTTATGGAAATCCACTTTGACACCAGATAGAGTCCACTTGTTTTCATTCAAGACTGGCACAGGCTTTGGAACACTTCGAGTAGACTTTTGCTCATTTTGAAATTCTCGGTAAAAATAATCAAGACAACTGTCGGTATTAAAGTAGGCATTGCCATTGGAGCAGATTTTAATACGAGATTCCATTCCAATGTTAGGAGAGACAGTCGCCGAAGAATTCATAAAGTCTTCAGCTATCTTTCGTCCTTTTCCATGCCTTAAAGTTCTCATTATTGATTCCTGAATATCTTCTGGAAAAAAGAACTTTCTTGGACTTCTTCCATACGATTTCATCACAGAAAATTGTCCACTCTTCACAATGACTTCAGTGGCTTGCTTGATTTCGTTAAGATATTTACATTCTGCCTGATATTTCGTTTGCTTTCCGACAAAAATTTTCATGACTTCTGATATCGGAATGAGCCCTACTTCTTTCAAACGCACTCGATACCATGCGTTTTTGACCCTATCCGCATCAGGATCATTTTCCTCGACGGACCTTTTCGCCCGAACATGGTAGTCGTTGTAAACATCAGAAGTACCTTGAGGAGTGTTATGCCCACCGTCATCGGCTGGACCATACCGACCTGGAACTGCCAAGCCTTTCTCATCTGTGCTCTCGGGGTTAGCACTTGTACAGTTTTCCTTGTTAAAAAGCCTTTTGTTGCTGTAGCAAATAGCTCTTCCATCCGAAACGACGCATAAATTCTCTTGCTTGTTTAGATTATTCAGGATGCGCCGAGCCAACTGCTCTGGGAAACGGCTCATATCGCTTTCCTTATTTTGCTTTGCTGGAATAAATTGCCATTGGAATGGGTCAAAAAATTCGTTGGTTTCTGGGTTTACTTTTTTCTTCCTTCTAACATCAATGATGTCAACCGAATAGATCACCCACTCCTCTAAACTGGACTGAGTTAGTCGAACTGGAAAATAGTTCATAGAAACCATCATTTCGTTTGGCCTAGGTCCTCGGCCATTTCTCTTTCCACCCTGCCTTTGAAATCGGTCGTCTCTTCCTCCTCGTTCACCATGAAAGTTCCTTCCATGGGCATAATCTCTTCCTCTTCCATAATCCTCTCGAAAATTACGATTTTCTCGAGAACGAGATCTATCATCTCTTTGATAGTATCCTTGATTATGGTAGGTATTACCCTGCCTCCCACGATCATCTTGCCTCCCGTACCTGTTCATTGTCGGTGCTTCAAAGTTTAATTGACAGTTATTTCCCGCCAGGCTTCTTTTCTTTTTGTGAACACAAAGAATTTATGAGGTAACTTCGTGAAAAGTTTCAAAGATATGGTCGTTAATTGTACCATGTGGGGACGTAGAAATTTTGTTCGTAGAAAAGAATAACCAAAATTTGCCACCACTTTCACTTTAATATTTAGGTGTGTTACCCTACGTATAGTACTTAAGGGAACGATTAAAGATAGCTGTCATGAAATTAATAGAGAAAGTATTTAGATGCGATATTGCATTAAAATTCATATGCACATACGAAAGGAATCATATGTTGATTTTTGTCGTTCATGTTTGGTCTTATGTATCTTGCACCGTGCACGAGGATTTTTGTACGATTCTTATGCTCTTTCTCCATCTCTATAGTAAATAGTTACCTTTTTCACATTATCAAGTGCTGCTGCGTGAAACTCTCGATACATCTATGCTTTTCTTGTGACAAGTAAGGCAACGTAATCAACCAACACTCTCAACCTCAAAAATTCTTTTCATCCGAGACTATAATGAAGCATAAAAAACAATCACCATTACAAAGTTTATTTCTTAGGACATCAATGTTTCATTTTTATCATTTTGTGGGGATCTCTATTGTGATTCTAAAAATCTTATTCCCACAATTAACGTCTGGTGCTATTTCCATGGTAAGGCTTGAAAGCATCATTCATCTCCAAATTATTATATGAATATTCTCAAACTTTTCGTTATTTTTGTCTTACTATACTTTAGTCTCATTTAGACCCGAGTGATATTATTGTCAAAGAAATGCCCTCATCCATCATTCGAAGTGTCGTTCTATTCTCACTCCTAATATCCACCATGATAACACTTTTCCATGCAGTGACCATTCACATGGACATCAAAAATATGATGGATATAGCAATGCTCTATGTAAGCTTTTTGATTTTGGGAACATTTATTATGGTTTTAGTTGCCATTTTATGTGGTGCTTCGCCAAAGAGTTTATCTAATCTTGAATCGACGTTTGAAAGCTGCATTTTTTTTGTTTCTGTTGGTATGACTTCTACTTGGATTCCAATAGCATTGATCCAGGAACAAGAAAAATTGAACGGCACCGACAAATATATCTATCTTTTTCGAAGTGCATTCCTAAGAGTTTATACAGGACAAAGATACCCAACACCTTCTAAGAAAAAGCACCAACAAAAAGATATTTTTAGAATCCAACTCAGTATGAATATCATTATTTTTTACACCACTCTCTTCGGATTAATCTTTTCAATGATACTAAGAACATTGGACCATGGAACTCAAATACAAAGATGGCCTACACCAGTGTTAATGGGCACTTGGATAGGTTTTGGAATTGGTACTTTCATTTGTGTCGCAATAGATGCATGCTCAAGTTTTTTCTCAATATTTTCGGTCAAAAAGTCTACCTAGAATACAAAAACAAACTTTCATTTGAAGTAAGAAAAATGCCAGACAATCCTTTTTAATTATTATAAAAATAACGAAAATGGGATCCTAGACAAAAGGGATTCTTTCGTCAGTTTAAGTGAAAGTACAGAACTCAAATATCTTGCAATTTTGCAAAGTTCTTTTTTCTCCAGATACGATTATAACAAAAAAGATTTCTTTGTATCTGAATAGCTTGCTCTCTAAGAGTGCCCAGACATTATACGTTTTCCGTCTTACTAATAATTATATAGTCCGCTATTGGAAGAACCCCACCTGTGGATTGAGGAGAGTATGCATCTTGTAAACCTTTATTGACACCGTCTTTCAAATATCGTAATTGCAATGTAAGCTTATCGGGATATTGAGCAGAATCTGCTTCTTTTATATATGTCACAGAACCAGCTGGCTTACTATCAATGAGAGTAGGGTTCAGCATGACGGATACATTATCATAGTTGCCACCAGCTATGCGGGCGTATCTTTGTATGAGGATACAGCAAAATTCGTCAATATTAGAATAGATAGGATAATAAACAAAAAAGTTAGGATGCAATCAAGGAATTCAGTAACATTGCTTATTCAACTTCTTTCTATTGATCAATAATTGAATTTGCATTACTTACCGTCCCGGAATACCTTTACTGAACTTCACGTGATCTGCACCAACAAGACCCACCATTACTCCTCCAGGATTTTCTTTCGTCCATTGATATGCGGTTTTTGCCATAGTTTCGTCCCAGAGAATTCTTATACTGAAAAAATTACGAAAAGACATCTCATTTTCTAGGGTCTCGCCTGTCATGGTCGTTTGGAGAAGTCCCATACGCTTATGAATGTCATAGGATGGTAAGATAACGTAGTTGACATAAGTTTTGAATGATTCAGATTGTCCATACTCTGCAAATCCGACACTACTCCAAGATATCAAAAATGTAGATTAAAAACTAAGTTAGCCAAAGATGTAAGGTATAATACTCCCTACTCCAACGCAATTTCAACAAATGAAACCCTACAGTCACAACTTACCGATCGTGAATATAGGAAGACAGCTGTTTCTTTGAGAGACCAGGAAGTCCATTCTTTTCTACCAAATTCATGTCCTCAGAATTTACGTTTAATGCAATAAGAGGAATCTTTAGTTCACGTGCCAATTGAAATACTGGACGATATTTTGCATATGACCAAAACCATCTTCTTTCCCATTGCACGTAATGCAACATACGTTCTTCAGATATTTTTCCATCGATAAATTGGTCCAAGATTGGTTGAAATTGAATTTGGACTTGCTCTAATCCTATGGAAAGAGGCTTAGAGGATACATACTTGGATTTTGATCGTTTATCATGCAAGGCTTGAATGAGGCCTGCTTGTAGATTATGGTCGGACTCTGAATTATGATGTTCTCCAAGCCATAATACTCCACCTTTCATATTTTTATGCGAGAATTGGTTGAGAAAATCTTGATTCTAAAATGTGAAGAAAGACACCAAAAGGTTTTGAATTGTATTAGAGAACAAAAATCAACGAAGTAGAACTCAGCCGAATCATTTTCAAAACATACATGATGATGTGATGACAAGGTGCTTTAGCGACTCACCTTTATAGTTTTGATTCTTGGATTGAGTTTTTGTGTAGCATCTGGGATGACCCCGTAAGTTTTATAAGAAGTGATTTCTTTTATTTCTTGATTCGTATTGAGGGCGTCCTGATGAAGTGCGTTGGATGGTAATGGAGAAAGAATGGAAGAAGTAACTACAGCAGTTTGCAGCATTTGTCTTCGGTCCATAGGCCTAGCACCAAATGCAGCACAGTTGTGTTTGGGGTGAGATGTTTGAGTTGAGAGATGTGCATGGGTATGATGAATGAAGGGTAGAGAAATAGTAAGTAGAGTAAGAGGAAGATTGCATATTTGGTGAAAGTACATGATGTGACGAATGCGTTTTTATGGTTTGAGGTAATAACGATGTGAAAAATGAAATGTTGTTGACAAATGTTTTCGTTTAATATAAGAACATCATTTTTTCGAAAAGTGAGTATAGAATTTTAGGTGTTCTGATGACTGAGCACATCGGAAATATGACGTATTTTGGCAATAGATATTGCAAGTTTCTTCAATCCATATAATAGCACTAAATAGTTACACCATCGAAAGCATTTATGATAAAGTTTTGCAGGCACAGCTGTATATGCATTGAATGAATTATTATTTATCATCTTTGACAGATTTGGATTACATTATTGCAATAATAAAATCTCATCATCATTATATAATGTCATGCATCCAAACTAAAACGTAAAGTATGAAAATCATTTGAAGTCATCCTAAAAGATTCCGAAGATCGATCCTATTCGATTCAATGATGCAACAATAATGATAATAATAATGATAATAATAATAAGGTCCCGACTAAGTGAGCTCTAACATTATGCTATCACAAATGGTTTCTTTTTTATAACCATTATTATCTTCAAAAACAGGATTTTTCTATTGAAAACAGCAATGTGATTTACGCAAATGTAAGAGGCCTCTAGAGTTTGACCAACGAATTTTTAAGATCTAATGGAAGCCTTAACTTTAGAAATCCATTAACATGTGGTAAAATTGGAACATGGGTGATTTATTACCGCACTTTTTTCGATAATTTTCAACCAAACCTGTAGAATTTTCAGAGGTGCATTCATCGATGAAATGTTTAGTAATTATGAATTTCCCTTCTTACTAACAAGTATATAGTCCGCTATTGGAAGAACCCCACCTGTGGATTGAGGAGAGTATGCATCTAGTAAACCTTTATTGACACCGTCCTTCAAATATTGAAGTTGCAATGTAAGCTTATCGGGATATTGAGCAGAATCTGCTTCTTTTACATATGTCACGGAACCAGCTGGCTTACTGTCAATGAGAGTAGGGTTCAGCATGACGGATACATTATCATAGTTGCCACCAGCTATGCGGGCGTATCTTTGTATGAAGATACAGCAAAATTCGTCAATATTAGTATCAAGCAGGATGGAGAAGGAATGGAACTTTAAAAGAATGGAATTTGCATTACTTACCGTCCCGGAATACCTTTACTGAACTTCACGTGATCTGCACCAACAAGACCCACCATTACTCCTCCAGGATTTTCTTTCGTCCATTGATATGCGGTTTTTGCCATAGTTTCGTCCCAGAGAATTCTTATACTGAAAAAATTACGAAAAGACATCTCATTTTCTAGGGTCTCGCCTGTCATGGTCGTTTGGAGAAGTCCCATACGCTTATGAATGTCATAGGATGGTAAGATAACGTAGTTGACATAAGTTTTGAATGATTCAGATTGTCCATACTCTGCAAATCCGACACTACTCCAAGATATCAAAAATGTAGATTAAAAACTAAGTTAGCCAAAGATGTAAGGTATAATACTCCCTACTCCAACGCAATTTCAACAAATGAAACCCTACAGTCACAACTTACCGATCGTGAATATAGGAAGACAGCTGTTTCTTTGAGAGACCAGGAAGTCCATTCTTTTCTACCAAATTCATGTCCTCAGAATTTACGTTTAATGCAATAAGAGGAATCTTTAGTTCACGTGCCAATTGAAATACTGGACGATATTTTGCATATGACCAAAACCATCTTCTTTCCCATTGCACGTAATGCAACATACGTTCTTCAGATATTTTTCCATCGATAAATTGGTCCAAGATTGGTTGAAATTGAATTTGGACTTGCTCTAATCCTATGGAAAGAGGCTTAGAGGATACATACTTGGATTTTGATCGTTTATCATGCAAGGCTTGAATGAGGCCTGCTTGTAGATTATGGTCGGACTCTGAATTATGATGTTCTCCAAGCCATAATACTCCACCTTTCATATTTTTATGCGAGAATTGGTTGAGAAAATCTTGATTCTAAAATGTGAAGAAAGACACCAAAAGGTTTTGAATTGTATTAGAGAACAAAAATCAACGAAGTAGAACTCAGCCGAATCATTTTCAAAACATACATGATGATGTGATGACAAGGTGCTTTAGCGACTCACCTTTATAGTTTTGATTCTTGGATTGAGTTTTTGTGTAGCATCTGGGATGACCCCGTAAGTTTTATAAGAAGTGATTTCTTTTATTTCTTGATTCGTATTGAGGGCGTCCTGATGAAGTGCGTTGGATGGTAATGGAGAAAGAATGGAAGAAGTAACTACAGCAGTTTGCAGCATTTGTCTTCGGTCCATAGGCCTAGCACCAAATGCAGCACAGTTGTGTTTGGGGTGAGATGTTTGAGTTGAGAGATGTGCATGGGTATGATGAATGAAGGGTAGAGAAATAGTTAGTAGAGTAAGAGGAAGAAGATGATTGCATATTTGGTGAAAGTACATGATGTGACGAATGCGCTTTTATGGTTTGAGGTAATAACGATGTGAAAAATGAAATGTTGTTGACAAATGTGATCATATTTCCATGTGACGAACATGAGTTGTTTTGTTCAATTTTTGTTGTTTTCAAGTTGCATGACACTTAAAGTTTTTTATGATGCGTGCCATACTTGGAACAGCTTAAGTTTTTCTTGTTACAAAGGGTGATGTTTGTTTAACCTATGGATGTTTTTCCTACCTTT
>Ga0209092_10001517_pt1 | contig 22463 bp, 16 predicted proteins | sample FraStrMetagenome_FD_187446 | JGI IMG/M metagenome (GOLD analysis project Ga0209092, IMG submission 187446) | Marine eukaryotic phytoplankton communities from Arctic Ocean - Fram Strait ARC3M Metagenome (SPAdes) (version 2) | ecosystem: Environmental > Aquatic > Marine > Oceanic | place: Fram... | reverse complement strand
CAGCAGCGGGCGCCTCAGCAGCAGGTGCTTCCTCAGCCTTCTTCGCGGAAGCCTCTTTCTCTGCACCACGCTCAGACAATCCTTCTTTGATGGCGTCTGTAATCGCGTCTACCACAGCCTTGATTGACTTGCTCGCATCGTCGTTGGCTGGAATGGGGAAATCGACAGGACGTGGGTCGCTGTTTGTATCCACCATGGCAAGAACTGGAATGCCGAGCTTCTTGGCTTCAGCCAATGCAATGTGCTCCTTCATCACGTCGACGATAAACACAGCGGCGGGAATCCGATTCATGTCCGAAATAGAACCGAGGTTCTTTTCGAGCTTCGCCCGTTGACGGCTGACTTGCAACCGCTCACGCTTTGACATGGTGTTCAACGTGCCGTCGACTTCCATTTTGTCAATCTGCGTCATCTTCCGGATGGCCTTCCGAATGGTCGCAAAGTTGGTCAACATGCCACCCGACCAACGCTCGGTTACAAATGGCATGTTCACGGACTGAGCCGCTTCGGTCACAATGTCTTTGGCCTGCTTCTTGGTCGCCACAAACAAAATGCGCTTTCCGCTTTTTGCCATTTGCTTGGCCGCTGCAGCTGCGTCGTCCACCAAAACCACAGTCTTGTGGAGGTCGATGATGTGAATGCCCTTCTTCTCCGTGAAGATGTAAGGGGCCATGTGTGGGTTCCACTTGCGCTTGAGGTGGCCGAAGTGGGATCCTGCTTGAAGCAGTTGGTCGAAATTGGTGCGTGCCATGTTGCTACGTTCCTGGGGTTAAGCAACAACGAGGTAGCTTCTTTCGAAGGTCCTCGTTGTTTGGATGCTAGCTGTATATGCTAAGTAAAAAATGTACTGGAGATCAGCGCTTGGAGAACTGGAACTTCTTCCGCGCTTTCTTTTGTCCGAACTTCTTCCGCTCCACCATTCGGGGGTCACGGGTTGTCAAACCTTCTGCCTTCAGAGTCGGCTTGAGTTCGTCGTTCAATTCGATGAGCGCCTTTGAAATGGCCAGGCGAAGCGCTTCGGCTTGTCCTGTAATGCCACCACCGTCAAGGTTGGCCTTGATGTCGAACTGGTCGAGCGTCTCGGTCAACATGAAGGGCTGCTTCACTTTGTATTGCAGGGTAGGGAGTGGGAAATACTCCGTAATGTCCCGCTTGTTGATGGTCACCTTACCCGTTCCCTGCGTCATGTATACGCGGGCAATGGCATTCTTACGGCGACCTGAAGTGTTGATCGTCTGCATCTATCTCAGGAGGGAATGGCGTGAACCGTTGGTTGCTGGGCCTCGTGATTGTGCTCAGCGCCAACATAAACGTGCATGTTTTTGAAAATGGCACGGCCGAGTCGGTTCTTGGGAAGCATACCGCGAACGGCATTCTCCACCAACCTTTCGGGCATTCGGTCCCGCACTTCACGTGCAGTCCGGCGGAATTGACCGCCAGGGTAACCGGAGTACCGGATGTATTCTTTATCCTCCCACTTGTTGCCAGTCAACTCCACCTTTTCGGCGTTGATGACCACCACATAGTCGCCGCAATCGGCATGGGGGGTGAAGTTCACCTTGTGTTTTCCTCGCAGCAATCGTGCGATTTCTGTACACAAGCGGCCCAGACGTTGCCCTTCGGCATCGACGACCATCCACTTCTTGTCTGCGTTCTCCTTATTGATGGAGACGGTTTTGTAGCTCAAGGTATCCACTGCACTCTTGGTTGAAAAACCCCGGAAAATTCGGGGTGCGAATATAGTGCCAATTCCAATACGCCGCAAACCCCTGCGACACAGTGTTTCCCACGAGCGAAAGTGAATGGCCCGAATCGACCGTGAATATCGTCCAGAAAGGAAAGGTGAAAACGACTTTTAAACCGGGTCCAGCATCGTAAAATTGAAAACTCATGACGGCATACGAAAGACACCCGCCACACCCTACAGGCGGAACAATAGAAGTGGTCGCTGGACCCATGTTTTCCGGAAAAACAGAAGAGCTACTGCGCCGCTTACGCCGCGCTAGCCTTGCGAAGCAGACGGTCATGTTGTTCAAGCCGGTTAGAGATGACCGCCATGGCACTACCGATGTTGTGAGCCATGATGCCCGGCGTCAAAACGCACTGGCACTGGAGAATTCTTCCGCACTAGAAGCCCAGGTTTATTCCGCAGAAATTCGGCCCGATGTGATCGGAATTGACGAGGTGCAGTTCTTCGATGATCAAGTTGTAGATGTTTGTAATCGTCTCGCAGATGACGGCATGAGGGTCATCGTTGCGGGTCTGGATTTGGATTATTTGGGGCGCCCTTTTGGCATTATGCCCCTGCTATTGGCCCATGCCGAGTATGTGACCAAGCTGAACGCCATTTGCTCCCGAACGGGACGGCCAGCCCATTTTTCGCACAGAATTGAAGGAGGGACAGACGATGTTCAAATCGGCGGCGCAGAATCCTACGAGGCCCTTTCACGGGAACCCTACAACGCCGTCATTGTGCGCGACCACCATCGCAAAACGGCCGTGGAATGACCGCAGGCCGGTTCGCTCTTCAAACCATTGCCGACCAGCTTGGGGGTCGGCTAGATTGGCCCACTGGGAGCGATGTCCGCTTTGAATTCACCCATCTCGCCACAGACTCTCGCAAACTTCACCGGCCAGGTGAGGGGTTGAGTCAAACCCTATTTATTGCCCTCAAAGGACCTCGGCACAACGGTCATGATCACCTGTCTGATGTCCGCGCAAGGGGAGTGAAGGGCTTCATTGTCGACCTCAGTTGGTCGGGCTCGATGCCCGGTGCTGTGGTGCTCCGCGTGCCCCATGCCTTGGATGCCCTTCAATGCCTGGGGGCCATGTCCCGCTTTTCAAGGCAGGGCACTGTCGTCGGCATCACAGGATCAAATGGGAAAACCACCGTAAAAGAGTGGGCCCACACCCTTGCCGGACAAGACCATCGCGTTTCTCGCAGTCCAGGAAGTTGGAACAGTCAAGTTGGCGTGCCGCTTTCCCTGTGGGCCATGGACGACAAGGCGGCCTTTCATTTTGTAGAAGCCGGCATCTCCAAGCCGGGAGAAATGGCCGCTTTGGCTCGAATCATCCGTCCAGAAATCGGCGTTTTGGTGCACTTTGGAGATGCCCATGACGCACATTTTGATTCTCGCCTAGACAAGGCCAGGGAAAAACTTCGCCTGTTCGAAGGGGCTGATCGCATCGTGATGGGGTCCCAAGATTCCGTGCTCATGGAAGCCGTAGCGGAACGCGGGTGGGAAAGCCGATGTGTCCATTGGCAATGGAAACGTCCCGATGGCGACGCAACATTCCCTTCCGCATTGATTGTCGAGCGGCAAGACTTGGACCACAATGTCACCCGGGTCTTGGGAACCTGGCGAAACGCCCCTTTGGACTGGACCATCCCCTTCTCCGAACCGGCAGCCTTATCCAATGCCATGACGGCGGCACTGCTTTTGCTGGAACTGGGCTGGACACCAAGCGCCATTCAACCCCGTTTGAAAGAACTGCGGCCATTGGGCATGCGCATGGAGCATCTCGAAGGGCGCGCTGGAGGAACGATCATCAACGATACTTGGAACAACGACCTCGATGGTCTTTCCACAGCACTCGATGCATTAGAGCGATTGCCCAATGAGCAGCCTCGGGCAGTGATCCTTTCCGATTTGATCCCTTTTGACAGACAAGACGAGGGTCAAAACGAAAGACTGAAACGCGCCATTGGGCAACGAAGGGTAGACCGCTGGATTTCGGTTGGGCCCCAACTCAGTCAAGGCATTCCTGGGGTAGAACACATTCACGCCCAACACCCCAATACCGAGAGCTTGCTCGAAAGCGCAGACCTCTCCGAGTTGGAGGGGTGGAATGTCTTGGTCAAAGGCGCTCGTCCTTTCGCGTTTGAGCAAGTGGCAGAAGCACTTGAAGCCAACCCTCATACCACGGTTTTTGACCTCGACCTTGGCCGACTTGGTCACAACCTAGACCGATTCAAAGACCGATTCAGCAAGCCCGTTATGGGCATGGTCAAGGCGTTTGCCTACGGCGCCGGAGATGCTGTGGCCTTGGAGCTGGATAGATTGGGCATCGACCGCTTGGCTGTGGCCTTTGCAGAAGAAGGTGTCGCACTGAGGAAGCGCGGCGTCCGCTGTCCCATTTTGGTTCTCAATGCCGATGCCCGCCGGTTCGCCGACCTGATTCAGTGGAGACTTGAACCTGAAGTTCACCGCCTCCCGGACTTAGACCGATGGGCAGACGCCTTGCGAAGGTCTGGGCCAGTAGGCCAAGAAAAAGAGGCCCTAGGGGTTCATTTAAAGGTGGAAACCGGCATGCACCGGTTGGGGCTGCAGCCCGAACAATGGGAGGCCGCAGGCGCAACTTGTTCAGTTCTTCGGCTCCCCATTGTGAGTGTTTACAGCCACTTGTCGGCAGCGGACGATCCCCAATCAGACCCCCACACCCATCATCAAATCTCCCAATTCAAAACGGCGTGTGTGGCCGTGGCCAAAGGCTGGTCAAGTGCTCAAAAACAAGCAGAGCAGCCTTCGAACCCCACTTTCCTAAAGCACTTGGTCAACACCGCCGGTGCCATTCGATTTCCCGAGGCACACTTCGACCTCATCCGAATTGGGCTTGGTCTTTATGGCCTTGACGCATCGGGCTCCGTCCATGACCTGAAACCCATAGGTGCATTTCACACCGCGGTGAGCCATGTCCATTTGGCACCAGCAGGAGAAGCCGTTGGGTATGGCGCCAAAGACGTTTCAGACGAAGACCGCATGGTGGCCACCCTGCCCGTGGGTTATGCAGATGGCTTGCCGCGAGCGGCAGGTCTCGGAAAAGCCTCTCTTTATGTGTGCGGCGAGCTCCGACCCATTCTTGGCCCCGTCTGCATGGACAGCTGTATGCTCGACGTCACCGGCCTCGACGTCCAAAGGGGGTCAGCCGTGGAAGTTTTTGGGGACAATGCCTCATTGGAAGCCTTGGCCAAAGCCACGAACACCATCCCTTATGAATTGCTGTGTCGCATTCCGCAAAGGGTGAGGCGCCGTCACTTGAGGACCTAAACGCTTGACTCAAGTTGTACCTTCGGGGAGTGGACCGCACAAGGCAAATTCCCATAGAACCAGGCGACACGTATACCTCGCCAGAAGGTTTCCTTGTTTTCACAGAACAATACCACCGCAAACGTGGCTATTGCTGCACCAGTGGATGCAAACATTGCCCTTACGGTTACCACAAGGGGACAGGGCGCATCCGCAACCCGAAAGGCCTCTGACTTGAACGCCATGAACACTCCCACCGACACCGACCGCACAAATGCTGCATTTCGTCATGGAATTGCCGCGGGACTTGCCGAAGCCCTTCCCGCTCTGAAGCTGCGGTCTGCATCTGTTTCCCACGCACCTGTGCGGAAAGACATCTTGACGCCGAAGCAAAAAGAACTGGCCTTGGCCAATGCCCTGCGGTATTTCCCCGCGAACCAGCACGAAACATTGGCGCCGGAATTCGCCGAGGAACTCAAAGCGTATGGCCGGATCTACATGTATCGGTTCATGCCCGAGTATGACATGCATGCCCGTCCCATCGGAGACTATCCTGCAAAAACACCGCAGGCGGCGGCCATCATGCTCATGATCCAGAACAACCTGGACCCGGCAGTGGCACAGCATCCCGAAGAACTGATTACCTATGGCGGAAACGGTGCCGTCTTTCAAAACTGGGCGCAATACCGATTGGTCATGCGCTATTTGAGCGAGATGACGGAAGAGCAAACGCTTGTCATGTACAGCGGTCACCCACTGGGCTTGTTTCCTTCTCACGCCGGGGCACCGCGTGTGGTCGTGACCAACGGCATGGTCATTCCCAACTACAGTGGGGCAGATGAATTGGAGCGCATGAACGCCCTTGGAGTCAGCCAGTATGGACAAATGACCGCGGGCTCTTACATGTACATCGGGCCACAGGGCATCGTACACGGCACCACCATCACCGTTCTCAACGCGGGGCGCAGGCTGGACCCCGACAACCCAACACTCGCAGGAAAGCTGTTTGTGACCGCCGGTCTTGGCGGCATGTCTGGCGCCCAGCCCAAAGCGGGCAACATCGCCGGAGTGGTCTCCGTCACCGCAGAAGTCGACCCCGCTGCCGCATGGAAGCGCCATGAGCAAGGGTGGGTTGACCACGTCGTGGAAGATGTCGCTGAATTGGCACATCAGGTGCGTACATCCATGGAAAACAAGGAGGCAGTCAGCTACGCCTATCTCGGAAATGTGGTGGACGTTTGGGAACACTTCCTCGAGGCTGACATCCACATTCACCTGGGTTCGGACCAGACGTCCTTGCACAACCCTTGGGCGGGCGGCTATTACCCTGCTGGGGTGTCGTTTGACGCCGCGCAAAAGATGATGGCCGAAGATCCCGACCAGTTCAAGGATTGCGTGAAACAAAGTTTGCGCCGGCACACCACTGCAGTCAACAAACACACGGCCAAGGGAACCTACTTCTTTGACTACGGCAACGCCTTTCTCCTTGAAAGCTCGCGGGCCGGGGCGGACATCATGGCTGATGACGGCGAAGCCTTTAGGTATCCCAGCTATGTGCAAGACATCATGGGGCCCATGTGCTTCGATTACGGCTTTGGGCCCTTCCGCTGGGTCTGCGGGTCAGGCGACCCCAGCGATTTGGACAAAACCGACGCCATCGCTTGCGAAGTGCTGGAGGGCATGATGGCCGAAGCCCCTGCCGAAATCCAGCAGCAAATGGCCGACAACGTGCAGTGGATTCAAGGGGCCAAGGCCAACAAACTTGTCGTTGGCTCTCAAGCCCGCATTCTGTATGCGGATGCAGAAGGCCGCATGCGCATTGCCAAGGCTTTCAACGATGCCGTCGACAGCGGTGTGCTTTCTGGACCCGTGATTCTGGGCCGTGATCACCACGACGTGAGTGGAACGGACTCTCCCTATCGCGAGACCTCCAACATCTATGACGGCTCTGCCTTCACGGCCGACATGGCGGTCCAAAACTTTGTGGGCGACGCCTTTCGGGGTGCCACTTGGGTGTCCCTCCACAATGGTGGCGGCGTCGGGTGGGGCGAAGTCATCAACGGTGGATTTGGCATGCTCCTCGATGGATCGCCCGAAACCGAGGCCAAGCTCACCTCTATGCTTCACTGGGACGTCAACAACGGCATTGCCCGCCGCAGCTGGGCCCGCAATGACGAGGCCCAATTTGCCATTCGAAGGGCCATGGAAGCCGAGCCAAAATTAAAAGTCACCTTGGCCCAGAACGCAGATGCTGACCTGATCCGTCGCGCCCTTTCTTGATGGACTGGAGCAACACCACCTTCGGAACCGCGGAAAACCAAATCCCCTTGCCCAATGGGCCATGGACAGGCCATCATTTCGAATCCTGTGCCTTCAAAGGCGTCAATTTTGGTCAAATGGACTGGCGAAATGCCCGGTTCGAACAGTGTACTTTTTCAAAGTGCGACCTCACGGAGGTGCGTTGGACTGGCGCCAAGCTTCACGGCGTGAAGTTTGACAACTGCAACCTCCAAAAACTGCGTTGGAACACCCTCACCACTTTGTTCCTCAACCTTGAACTGAAAGAATGTAAGGCGGGGTTTGGAGACTGGAGCGACATGGAACTCAACGGGGCCAGACTCATGGATTCAGACTTCACTGGCGCCGATTTTTCCGGCGCCGATGCGCGGAAAGTAGACTGGTCTGGAAGCCGGATGCGGGACGCCATTTTCCACCGGACAGATTTGCGGGAAAGTGATTTCCGCACGGCCACGGAATGGAACATTGACCCCGCAGAAAACAAAGTGAGAGAGGCCCACTTCTCCAAAGCAGATCTAGAAGGACTCGTTCGCCGTTTGGGCATTTGCATCGACTAACCCGGCAGCGGGCAGTCACGCAGGAAACGTTTTAACAAGCTTTTCGTTTCCGATGGGTACGCTTCAGGGTAATTTTGCGGCCTGAAACGACCGAGAATGTCTCCAGTCACCCAAGGATCCACCTCAGACTCACGCCTCGCAGAGCTGCTCACAGGCTGTGAGCGCTCCTTTCGAAAGTTTGGGGTTCGGGCCGTGAGCATGGACGACCTCGCCACCCAATTGGGCGTCTCCAAAAAGACCTTGTACCGGTTTTTCAAAGACAAAGCAGACTTGGTGCTTCAGGTGTTTGACCAAGCTTGCCGACGGCAAACCAAACGCACAGAGGTGCTGGCAGAAGATGGTTTCAATGCCATTGACGCTGTCATAGGGGTGATGGAATATTTCCAAACCGAACTCCGAGAGATGCACCCCAGCATGTTGTTCGACCTGCAGAAGTATTACCCAAAAGCCATGCAGCGGCTCCACCTCCACAAGATGGAAGCCATGCAAGGTTACCTGATCCGAAACATCGAACGTGGACAATCAGAAGGGCTTTATCGCGCAGACTTCGACGCAAAACTGATTTCCCGGTTGCACATGGCCATGGTCCAAACCATGACCGACCCAACGACCATTGATGAATTCGGAAGGCCCTTGTCTGAGCTGCAAAAAGAATTGCACACCTACCACCTCAGGGGCATCGCCACTGATCAAGGGATGGAATACCTCCGTCAACGCAACAACACCTTGTGAACACGCCAACCACCATGCGTACACTTCCCCTATTGTCGGTCTTGCTGCTTTTGCAAGGCGCCATTTTCGGCCAAGCGGCCGATGGTGTTTCGGGCACACGGCTCACGCTCCATGAGGCTCAATCTCTCGCGGCCACGCGCGCATACAACGTGCGCTATGCCTCATTGGATACCAAACAAGCCGCGAGCAACTCGCGCGAAATCATCGCCTCTGGGTTTCCTCAAATCAGTGGTTCGATCGAGTACAACCGCTACATCGACATTCCAATCCAAGTTTCCAGTGGCGATGTCTTCGGCTTTCCCGATTATTTGACCTCGTTCTTGGGCGGCGTCGCACAAGCGACCGGTGTTCCTCTGGACGCTCCCCCGTCCGACCCCAACGCCATACAAGAGTTCCAGTTTGGTGCAGCCCAAACCATGACAGCAGGCATCACTGCCACCCAGCTGATTTTTAGCCCGAGCTACTTCGTGGGCATCCAAGCGGCCAAGGCGTATGCCCATGCCATGGAAGCCTCAGAGTCAAAGTCAGTGGCGGATGCCCGACGCGCTGCAGGAGAAGGGTACGCGGCGGCATTGGCTGCCCAAGAAAACGTCGCCATTCTCCGCGCTGCAGAAGCATTGGCAGAAAGCGCATTGAACCAAACGCGCGCCCTTGTCACAGAAGGCCTAGCCGAGTCCACCGACGCCGACCAATTGGAACTCGCTTTGTCAGAAATGACCCAGCAACGCACCACCGCAGAAAGCATGGCTTCTGTGGCACTTGACGCCTTGAAGTTCACCGTGGGCATGCCCGTCGAAACCACCGTCATCTTGGCCGACAGCTTCGAGACACTGGCCAATGCCTTTCACGGCGCCACCGTGCTCGGAACACCGTTTGACGCAAACCGCTTGCCCGAAATCAAATCACAGTCCAAAAACCTGGAGCTCTCCGAACTCGGCATTCGCAACGAAAAAGCAGCCGGTATGCCAAGCATTGGGGCGTTTTACACCAATCAACGCAACGCCCAACGCGACGCTTTTGACTTCTTCGGTGAAGGCAACTGGTATCCCATCCAATTGGTAGGGGTGCAAATGAACATCCCCATTTGGTCCAGCTTCGGCGGCAAGGAAAAAGTGCTGCAAGCACAACTGTCTCGGGACCGCGCCGCGACCACCCTCGAACAAATGACACAGGCGGTCACACTGGAGTACCGCGCCGCAAGGTCCGAGTACAACTCCAGCTTAGAGCAGCGCATGCAAGCCCAGCGCGGACTTAATCTCGCCGAGCGCATCCTTGACCGCACCCGCATCCGTTTTCAAGAAGGGCTCGCAAGCAGCTTTGACATGACCCAGGCCCAAAACCAGTTGGTCAATGCGCAAGCCAACCACGCCCAAGCCACGCTCCGCTGGTTCAACGCCCACATCCGCCTCGAACGTTCCCTCAACGCCTGATCCACATGATCCGCACATCCCTTCTCCTCTCCACCGCACTCTTGCTCACAGCATGCGGCGGTTCAGCGCCAGAAAGCGCACCAGCAACCAACGCTCCTGCGGCTAAAGAGGCGCGTAAGGTCACCAGCCTCGACGTTGCTTTTGCACCGTTCGACCACTTCTTTACAGTCCAAGGCAACGTGGAAACCGACCGCATGGCGCAGGTCTTCCCCATGACCCAAGGCACCGTTTTACGCATCCGCGTAGAAGAAGGACAAACGGTCAAAAAGGGACAGGTCTTGCTGGAGCTCGACAATGACGCTGTGGCCCGAAACCAAGACGAATTGAACACCCGACTCACCTTAACCAAAGACATTTTATCCAGACAAGAGCGTTTGTGGGACCAGGGCATCGGCACCGAGGTGCAACTGCTAGAAGCCCGCACCAACGTCAAAGCTTTAGAAGAGAGCATCGCTGCCTTTGCCGAGCAGGTGGACTTTGGGAAAGTGACCGCCCCGTTCGCAGGCATCGTCGACCGCATCTTCTCCAAAGAAGGCGGCATGGCTTCTCCCATGCAGCCCGTAGCAAGGGTGATGGACCTGAGCGACATGTACGTGCGCGCAAAAGTCAGCGATCACTACGTGGGCAAGGTTGAGGCCGGCCAACGCGTGGACATCACCATGGCGGGTCGCGACACCCTGACCAGCGCCATCTCGAGGGTAGGCCGCTACATCGAACCCGCCAACCGCACTTTTGAGGTCGTCGTGCCTGTGCCGGAAAACACAGACTTGCTGCCCAATGAGTTCGCCGCATTGCACATCAACGACCTCCACTTAGACAGCGCCATTTCACTGCCGTCCAGCCTCATTCTCCAAAACCGAGAGGGCTTGGACTTCGTGTACACCATCCAAGAAGGAAAGGCCGTCCGACAGCCCGTCCAAATTGGGCCTTCCACCGATGACCGCGTGCTGATTCTCCAAGGCATCACCCCCGGCACGATTGTGATCGCCCGAGGCGCGGGTCAAGTTGTGGAAGGCGAGGCCGTCCAAATCATCCGCTGAATCCGCCGTTTCCAAGCGACACACAAGCGACACACACCCCATGGACTCACAGAAACCCAAGGAATTCGGCCTGAGTACAGCATCAATCAAAAACCGCACCACCGTGGCGGTCTTGATCGCGATCATTTTGATCTCCGGCATTTCGTCCTACATCACCGTACCCAAGGAAAGCTTCCCAGAAGTCGTCGTTCCCGAGGTCTTTGTCGGCACCCCTTATCCGGGCAACAGCCCCGGAGACATTGAAAAGCTCATCACCCGCCCCATTGAGAAAGAACTCAAGGGCATCACGGGGGTCGACGAGATCATTTCCACGAGCCAACAGGGGTACAGCTCCATCGACATCAAGTTTGACTTCTCGGTCACGCCAGAAGTCGCGTTGAGAAAGGTGAAGGACAAGGTGGACATCGCCATGAGCGACCCCAGCTTCCCAGATGACCTGCCCAGCGACCCCAACATTTTTGACCTGAATTTCACGGAGTTGATCCCGGTCATGCAGGTCAACCTATCGGGTGATTACCCCATCGACCAACTCGAGGACTACGCCGAAATTCTTCAGGAGCGCATCGAGGACGTTGATCAAATCAACGAGGCCGAGATACGGGGCGTCAACGCCAAAGAAATGGAGGTTGAAGTCGACCACCTTCGGGCCGAAGCCATGCTCGTCAGCTTCAACGACATTGCCCAAGCCATCGGTCAAGAAAACCTGTCCATTTCTGGCGGAGACATCCTCATGGATGGACGCCGGCGCACCGTGCAAGTTGTCGGTGACTTCCGGGATGCCCAAGACTTGGAGTCCATCATTATTAAAGCAGAAGGAGGTCAACCCGTGTACCTGCGCGACGTGGCCAGCGTGCGTTTTGTGGACCAAGAGGCCACCAGTTTTGCCCGAGAATGGGGCAATCCGGTGGTGTCGCTCGATGTCCGAAAACGGGCGGGAGAAAACCTCATCATCGCATCCGATGAAATCAACCGCATCATCGAGGAGGCCAAATCGGAGTTCCTGCCCTCTGACCTCAACGTCAGCATTACCTCTGACCAGTCGGACCAAACCAGAACCCAAGTCGAAGAACTCCAAAACAGCATTATTCTCGGTGTACTGCTCGTGGTGGGCGTGCTGCTGTTCTTCCTGGGATTGCGCAACGCCCTTTTTGTAGGGGTGGCGATTCCGCTGTCCATGTTCCTGAGTTTCGCCATCCTGAACGCCTTGGGCATCACCTTCAACGTGATGGTGCTCTTTGCTTTGGTGTTGGCCTTGGGTATGCTGGTCGACAATGGCATTGTGGTTGTAGAGAACATCTATCGATTGATGGATGAAGGAATGTCGCCGTTTGATGCGGCGCGATACGGCGTTGGCGAAGTCGCTTGGCCCATCATCGCTTCCACCGCGACCACACTCGCGGCCTTCCTGCCTTTGGCCATTTGGCCAGGCATCATTGGAGAGTTTATGAAATACCTGCCGATGACCCTCATCATCGTGCTGTCCTCCTCTTTGTTCATTGCACTGGTGATCAATCCCGTACTCACCAGCGTTTACATGCGCGTGGAAGAGGCAGAAATGAACGTGCGAAGGCTCTTCATTACCACCGGAGTCCTAATCATATTGGGCCTCTTGCTCTTGGGCACAGGGTGGAACACATTGGGCAACCTCTTCATTCTCGGCGGCATCATCGGGCTGCTCAACCGGTACCTCTTGACTCCGGCCACCGCCTGGTTCCAGAACAAGCTCCTCCCCTCCCTTGAAAACGGATACGAACGCTTGCTGCGCTTTTCTCTGCGCGGCGCGAAGCCTTGGTTGTTCTTCTATGGCATGATTGGACTGTTGGTTGTCTCCCTCGTGTTGTTGGGGATATTCCCGCCCAAGGTGGAGTTCTTCCCTCAAAACGAGCCACAATATGTCAATGTGTACATCGACATGCCCATTGGCACGGACATCGAGGAAACCAACCGGGTTACCAAAGAGGTCGAAGGCATGGTCATGAAGGCCATCAACCGGCCCGAGTTCTTGCGCGAAGGCGCCGACGGAAGCTTGGAGCAATTCCTCACGAATTCTGTGATTGCCCAAGTCGGTGAAGGCACTTCCGACCCCGCCGAAGGTCCACAGTTGGGCGCCACGCCAAACAAAGGGCGGGTCACCGTGAGCTTCCTGAAGTTCCAAGACCGCCAAGGCGTGCTCACCACCGATGTCTTGAACGCCATCCGCGAAGAAGTCAAAGGCTACCCAGACGCCATCATTCGTGCGACCAAAAATTCCGACGGTCCGCCTCAGGGATTGCCCATCAACTTAGAAATTACCAGCGCCGATTACGAAACTGCCCTGGCCTACGCCGATGGCATGAAGCGCTTCATTGAATCCACAGGCATTCAAGGTGTAGAAGGACTCAAATTGGACGTAGAAAAGTCCAAGCCAGAAATGCCAATTTCCATTGACCGCGACAAGGCACGCCGCTATGGATTGAGCACGCAGCAAATCGGTTACGGTATCCGGAGTGCCCTCTTTGGGCGCGAGGTCAGCCGGTACAAAGACGGTGAAGACGACTACCCCATCAACCTCCGATTTTCCGATGCTTATAGGAACAACGCCGATGCGTTGATGAACCAAAAAATCATCTTCCGGAGTGCCTCAAATGGACAAATCAAAGAGGTGCCCATTTCTGCCGTTGCCACAGCTGGAAGGTCCACCACCTACAACGCCATCAAGCGCAAGGACCTAGACCGAACAGTGACCTTGTCTTCGAATGTGCTTGGTGGATACAACGCCAACGAAGTGGTGGCTGCCATCAAGGCCGCCATGAACGACTATCCTGCTCAAGATGGTGTTCAATGGGAATTCACGGGTCAACAGGAAGAGCAAGCCAAAGAGATGGCCTTCCTCTCCAAGGCTTTGGTGATCGCCCTGTTCCTGATCTTCCTGATCATCGTCGCCCAGTTCAACAGCATCTCCACGCCTTTCATCATTGGATTCAGCGTGCTGTTTAGCTTGACAGGCGTGTTCCTCGGTCTGGTGGTTTTCCGCCAAGACTTTGTGATCATCATGACCATGATCGGCATCATCTCGCTCGCCGGCGTGGTGGTCAACAACGCCATCGTGCTCATCGACTACACCAACCTGCTCTTTGACCGCAGAAGGCGCGAATTGGAATTGGGAGAGGATGACCCGCTGCCTTTCGTGGAAGTCGTCCCCTTGATCATTAAAGGAGGCCGTACTCGCCTTCGTCCTGTGCTGCTTACCGCCATCACAACGGTGCTCGGCCTCTTGCCACTTGCCATCGGAATCAACGTGGACTTTGTGAGCCTTTTGGCAGAATACGACCCCAAGATTTACATCGGCGGAGACAACAACATCTTCTGGAAGCCCATGAGTTGGGCCATCATTTACGGCCTGACTTTCGCCACGTTCCTCACACTGGTGATCGTGCCCATCATGATGTGGTACTTGACCCGCGCCGACTACAAGTGGCTCAAGCGCCTGCCTGTCGACCCCTCCTAAAACAGAACGTCCGGTTTCAATGCAGCCCGAAAAACTCCGCGTCATCGGAGCAATCGGTTTTCTTGGTAGACATGTGACCTCTGGGGCATTGCGCCAAAGAAATGCCGCGCGCAACGTGCTTTCCAATCTGGGTGAGATGACGACCGTTTCATCGGATTCGGCGCAACAACACCACGGCCAGAAACCACGGTATACAATGGAAGTTGGGATTGAACCGTCCCAAAGTCTCATCGATCTCGGGTATCTGAACTGATTCCCTCACCGCCGCTCTAAATTTGCCACTCCGGAACCCACCGGCACACGATGAGCGACCTTCTCCAACACGAGTGCGGCATTGCCCTACTCCGGCTCAAAAAGCCACTGCAGTATTACATCGATCATTACGGAACGGCCTTTTACGGCCTGAACAAGATGTACCTGCTGATGGAAAAACAGCGGAATCGAGGTCAAGACGGCGTAGGCCTCGCCAACGTAAAGCTTTCCGTGCCTGCGGGCCACCGCTACTTGAGTCGCTCACGCTCTGTCGCCAACCAACCCATTGAAGACCTCTTCTCTCAGGTAATGGGACGCTTTGCTGAAACCAAAGAGAGAAACCCAGAGCGACTGAAGGACGCTGAATGGCTCCAAAAAGAATTCGCCTTTACCGGTGAAGTCTTCTTGGGTCATCTCCGCTACGGAACCTATGGACGCAACACCATTGAAAGGGTTCACCCCTTCTTAAGGCAGAACAACTGGCGCAGCCGCACGCTGGCTTTGGCCGGTAACTTTAACCTGACCAATGTTGATGAGCTGTTTGACGTTCTCGTTGGCCTCGGGCAGCACCCTAAGGAGAAAGCCGATACAGTCACCGTTCTCGAAAAAGTCGGCCACTTCCTAGACGAGGAGGTCGAAACTCAGTTCCGCGATTTCAAGAAAAAGGGCCATGAAAACCATGAAATCAGCGAGCTCATTGCTCAAAATCTCAACGTGGGCCATGTCCTTGAAAAGGCATCCGAAGCCTGGGACGGGGGGTACGTCATGGGGGGAATCATTGGCACCGGAGACGCCTTCATTGCACGTGATCCGAATGGCATTCGCCCTTGTTTTTGGTACGAAGACGACGAGGTCGTCGTGGCCGCTTCTGAGCGCCCGGTGATCCAAACGGCATTCAATGCCACAACCGCTCAAGTCCACGAATTGGAGCCCGGATCCGCATTGTTGATTGGCACGGATGGCACGACGGAAATCAAGCAGGTCCGGCCTGCAGCCCAGCGCACCCCTTGCAGCTTTGAACGCATCTATTTCTCACGCGGAAACGACGCCGACATTTATCAAGAGCGCATGGCTTTGGGAGAGTCCCTGGTTCCACGGGTTCTTGAAGCCATTGAACACGACATCGATAACACGGTATTCAGCTTTATTCCCAACACCGCGGAAACTTCCTTCTACGGCTTGGTGAAAGGGATGGAGAGTCACTTGAACCAAAGCAAAATTGAGCGGATCATCGGGCTTGGAACATCGCCAGATCCAGCCGAGGTCAAGTCCATTTTAGAAGAGCGGCCGCGCGTGGACAAGGTGGCCTTGAAAGACGCCAAACTGCGAACATTCATTGCTGATGACGGCGCTCGAGACGACCTGGTCGCTCATGCTTACGACATCACTTACGGAACTGTTGAGCGCAACAAAGACCAGTTGGTCGTCATCGATGACAGCATCGTCCGAGGCACCACCCTCAAGCGCAGCATTCTTCGCATTCTCGACCGTCTCGACCCCGTGCGCATCGTCGTGGTCAGCAGCGCTCCGCAAATCCGTTATCCAGATTGCTACGGAATTGATATGGCCAAAATGGGCGATTTCATCGCCTTCCAAGCCGCCATTGCGATACACAAAAAACGCGGAAACGAAGCCCTGATTGAAGGGGTATACCAAGCGTGCAAAGCAGAACTTGAAAAGCCATTTTCTGAGCAGCGCAACATGGTCAAGCCCATTTACGAGAACCTGACTCCAGAGGAGACTTCCAATCAGATTTCAGCCCTATTAACCCCCGACAATATGAAGGCGGAGGTGCGCATCATTTACCAAAGCGTTGAAGGCCTGCACGCAGCCATTCCTGAGCACAAGGGCGATTGGTACTTTACTGGAGACTTTCCGACTCCAGGAGGCAACCGCGTTGTGAACCGCGCCTTCGTTTTTTGGAAAGACGGCCGAACAGACCGGGCATACTGAAGTGAGGTACCCCCATTTAACCGCGGTGCAATCCGCACTCTTTTGACGACTGTTCCCACCACCACCGACCTGCTCTTGCATCTTCGTGAGGTAAAACAGGCCGTGTACAAGGCGCACAACCGATGCTTTTATACCCCATGGCGTACAGGGGGTTCACCGGCACACCCGTTTTAAGCAAAGCGGATTGAACCTCTTGGTCGCTCCAATTCAAAAGGGGGTGGAATTTTTTAAGACCCCAGTCTGGCGCATCCTCCACATTGCTCATGCTCGCGCGATTCTCACTTTGATTGCTTCGCAATCCAGTGATCCACCATTCTTTTCCAGCGCAAGCCGCCTTTAACGGGCGAATCTTTCGCATCGCGCAGCATGACTTTCGAGCGTCAACGCTCTCGTAGATGGAGCTCAAACCTGACGTCTTTGTGAAGTCCACGACTTCCTTTGAGTTGGGCAACAAAGCACGAATTTCAACCCCAAAGTGATCTTCTGTCGCCTTCCACGTTTGCCGAGTGGCTGGGAAAAGACAACCCGTATCCAAAGACACGAGGTCTACATCCAGACCGGCCTTCAACACCGCCCATGTCAAGATTTGATCTTCCATGCTAAACGAAGTGGTTAAAACCACGCGTTCAGGGCTCACATCCGGGCCCAAAACGGCATTCATTTCCTCAAAAAGTGCCGAAAACCAAGGCCCTGTGCTGGAGTATACCATGGCACAAAAATAGCAAAACCTACAATTCCTATCAATTAGGTGGGGTTAAGAAAATCGAGCAAGGTTCGATGCTCCAAAATGGCGAGTTGAGCGTCCCTCACCTCCATCATCATTCGGCGCAAGCCGCAGTCCTCTTCCACGCAGTCCTCACACTTCTGGTAATAATTCAAACTCACACAAGCCAAGGGTGCAATGGGCCCCTCCATCATCCGGATGACTTTGGCCATCGAGATCTCTTGCGCAAGCACGTTCAAAGCATGCCCCCCTCGTGGGCCCCTTCGACTCTTTACAAGACCACCCGACCTGAGCTCTACCAATATCTGCTCCAAAAACTTCACGCTCATCGGAGAGGAAGCGCAAATCTGCTTCGCGCTCATCCAACCCCCATCCTCACTTGAAGCATGGGCCTTGGCCAACACCGTCAAAGCACGGAACGCATATTGAGCTTTCTTGGTTAGCATCACACTCGGCTCAGCGGCGAATCACGACCCGGTGCACGGGACAAGAAATACACGGGCTTCCATCATCGCCCAACGCCATCAAAAGGACCAAGCCAGATTCCCATCCTGATGTAGAGATGCGGACCCGGCCTTCATCGATGGAGAGGCCTTCGTCCAACACCTTACCTTCCATGCTCATGGCCCTCCAGCGCAACCCTGAGGACATGGGCCAAGTCACCTCATCACCTGCCTGAACTGGGTTTGGAAATGGAAGCCCCCACGCGGCTTGATCTGAGGGGGGCACCGACAAAACGCCATTGGCATACCACGCCACGTCCGTGGCTTCCAACAGCACATTCCCTTGCAAGTCGGTCGCCTCTAACATTTCATGATAAAAAATTGGAAGCACAGAGTCCGGCGTGAAATACGTGACCTGACTCAAATCCCAAATGACGGTGTCTCCATCATAAGCCTCCGTGTAAACCTGGCCGTAAACTCCGCGAAGGACTTCGGGGAATTCAGCGCCGTCGGGCATGACCAATGATCCCCACGCATCCACTTCAAATGAAGCCTGTCCAGACAAGGAATAAGGCTGGCCAAACAAAGTTTGCTCCGTTCCAAACACATCCGAAACCTGCGTACCGAAGGTCAAGGGATAAGCCCACTGAACCAGGGGGTCAGAGAACGGCAATGTGACTCCATTGGACCCATTGACATTGCCCAACACCGTCAATTCGCCGCCAATCACCGACAGGAAACTCAACTGATCCCCATTGGTCATGATCCATTCAGCCCCATCAAAAGCATCCGCATAGGGCGATGTGGATGCTGGTTCAACCTCCATCAAGCCAACGGCGCTCCCTGGGATTCCCGAAAAGTCCCAACTTTGAGGCGCCTCACTCCCCACTGTGGGTGCGAAGTAGGCCCCGACCACCAATTCAGAAGTATACCCCAACCCCGGCATCTCCGGCTCTGCAAACACAGGCTGTGAGAGCGCCGTAGTGGTGGAGGTCGCACTCAAAAAAAGAAAAAGGGCTTTGTTCATGAGGCTAATCTAGCCGAACAAAACCCTTTTCTAAGTACCCGGAGTGGGAATCGAACCCACACTCCAAAGGAACGCGAGTTTGAGTCGCGCGCGTCTACCAATTCCGCCATCCGGGCAAGGAGGGCGACAAAAGTAGCCATTCTTAATCGGAATCCACAGGAAGGGACACACGGAAAGTGGTTCCAATGCCTTCTTCACTCCGAAGAATGGTGATTTGTCCTCCGTGATATTCTTTTACTATGCGCCTGACCAAGCTCAATCCCAGCCCCCAGCCTCTCTTCTTTGTGCTGAATCCTGGGTCGAACACTTGACGCTGAACCCGCCGTGACATTCCCCGTCCCGTATCCCGGATGTCCAGTGTGGCCCGACCCAATTCATTCCAAAGCCGCACCTCCAATTCTCCAGCACCCTCCATGGCATCCACTGCATTCTTCGTCAGGTTCTCGAGCACCCAACCAAACAAAGCGGGATTGAAGGATGCTTGCAGCGGAACCTCTGGCATGGACACTGTGAACGTGACGGCTTTGGGCATGCGGCGCTGCAGATAAGCCATGGTTTCACCCACGAAAGCACCAAGGTCATCCATGGTGAGTTCTGGATCAGACCCAATCTTTGAGAACCGATCGGTGACTGTGCGCAATCGGCCGATGTCCTTCTCCAGCTCCACAAGGACATCCTCCGCCACTTCCTCTGACCTCAAGACTTCTACCCAGGCCATCAAAGCAGACAAAGGCGTCCCCAATTGATGCGCTGTTTCCTTTGCCATACCTACCCAGACTCGATTCTGCTCTGAACGTCGGAACGCACTAAACGTAGAATAGGCCAAGAGCAAGAATCCCCCTATGATCAACAGTTGAACCACTGGGAAATACCGCAACTGCTTTAAAACCAAAGACTCATCGTACAGAATCCAGCGCTTTCCTGTTTCAGGAAGGTCCAATGCGATGGGGGGGTTCACGGCCGCCAACCGTTGAATCAGTGCCGTCGTATCGCCCAATTCGTCCGTGTCAAACCGATGGGCCTGAAGGATGTTTCTCAACCCAGAGTCCGCGAGTAAGACCGGAATGGAGGCCGAATTCAACACCGTTTCGGAAATGAAAGAGTGAATCAAATCATCCATCACAGACTTGAGCTCACGGAAGCGGTTGCTCTGGTCATAGTACACCATTAACCCTTGCTCGAACTCAATCACGGTGCCCCTGTCCGCCAAAGAAACCCGGAGTGAGTCCAGCCGATCTGGAGTGCGCATCACCTCGGGAACATTGATGTCTGCCTGAAGGACACCCCCTTTGTACACCAAAACCGGGATCGTTCGATTGCCCTGAATAAACCGAGTAATGAAAGTGAGATCAATGGGTGCTCCTGGGTCCGCTTCTTGGATAATCCGATAAGCCTCCCCCATTAAGTCCGCCTTGTCTCGCTCCTCACTGCGCAACGACGCAAACAAAACATCCGTGTAGCGGACGAGCTCAGCGCGCTGAACAATCGCCTCTGACCACAACGCAACCTTTCGCTGCTCCTCCGAACGAAGTGTGCGGGCGATTCGACCACTCGACCAAAGGGTTAACGCCACAATAGAGAACGCACCAGCGAACAAAATGAGACGGGAGTATTGCTTGTTTTGAGCTCTCATGCCTAAAGTGCAGGGTCAACGCAAGATGCACTGAAAAGGTATCCTGCCAACCCTGCTTTTGCTCCGTTCTCCCGAGGAATGCGGTTTTTGTGCATCAAAAACGCCGGCTAAAGCCGGCGTCTTCAGGCAAAGTTCTGCCCAAGCATATTTGGTTAAGCCTGCCGTCCGGTTTCATCCAAATCGGCAGAAGACAAAGATAGAGAATATTAACGTTAGTCGGTTAACAAACTTCATTCGTCTTTTTTTTCTTCAAAAATCATCGTCATCGTCATCGGGTAGGCTGCCCTTTATTTTAGGCCTTTCCGAAGGGGTTGGCGGCTCAACCAAAGGCCCTTCATTCACCAAGGTGTCCGGGACAATCGGTGCGGGATCCTCGGCCCCCAAAGCACCCCGAAGTCGACTCCATGCGCTCTGCCGCTGACCCCGTCTGTGCTCCTGATGGGCCGCTCGGTCATACCCAAAAGAGGGGTTTTCCATGGTGCCTCGCATCGCCAAGAAAAAACGATGGCCAAGTCCATCCTCCTCCATTGGGCCCCAATCACCTTGGTCAGATTTCAAGTCGCGCAATGCAAAGTCCAGAGTGAAGTCCATCTCACCTCCCAACCTGTACCAACCCTCTACCCCCAAGTCCATGGCGTCAGAGTAAACTTCCGTTGGCGCCAAAGAAACCACCCCCTTGTTCAGGGCAACCTGAGTTGAAATTGGTTGAAATCGGACCCAGTTCAGGCGCCTTTTTAGGTCGTCTGCATCTGCAATAAACTGGTACTTGCGCTCCTCTGCCAGCGTTCTAGGAATGGCCTGAAGCAGTTCAAAGCCCACCAATTCACCCTCTTCCACTCGAACCTCTAGATCCACATCCCAAGGGACCGAGCCAGACCGTTTCGAATCATACGTTACCCATCCCTCCGCCCAAACGCGCCCCCTCACGTGGTCTGAACGCAATGTGGTTTGACCCAATCCAGAAGTGCCCAACAAAAACTCACTCAAGTCGGCATTGACCAGCCTTCCATTGAACCTAGCCGCCCCGTCCTCCCAAGAACCTTTTGCCTTTAGGTCGCCATCAAACGCCTCTGCGAAAATGCTCTCCGCGACAAACCTGCCGTTGAGGTAGGTCCCATTCACTGCCCACCTGTCTGCCATTAAAGCGCCAACCTGAGCGTTTGTTCCTGCAATGGATACGCTCCAATTCCGAACGAAATCCGGAAAACCTGGCCCCTCTGAAACCGTCGACGCGCTTGTAAAGCGCAAAAGCCGGTTCACATCCAATTCCGCAAAATCCACGTTCAAGTCGCCATCCACTGAGCTCCAATTCAAAACCGCGTCCCCCTGCGCTCCCGGCATCGTGATGTCCGAAACCTTCACATGCCATCCATCCTTTGTGCTTTCGGCCAAGGCGTCTTGGATCGTTAAGGCAGAATCGCCATTCAACAATTGAAGCCCCTCTCCGCGCAACTGCGCTCCAGGTTCAAACGCAACGCTCCACGGGTCCTGACCAACACTGCGCATGTGCAAGGCGCCATCCCACTTGAGCACGCCTCCTTCCCCTACACGCCACGGTTTGGGAAGCTTCATTTGACCTGTAAACCACCGGGCCAATGGCTTGGGACGAAAAACACCTTGTCCTTCAACCTGAATGTCCAACGCCTTTCCGTTCGAATAAACCGCAGCTTCACACGCCCACTCTCCTTCCGCTGCCCTTCCGCTCAAGTTGCGCCCCACCGCAGTCCAACCGTTCAATGTGCTCATCAACTCCATGCCCCCTGCACCCACCTCCAATCGCTCACCATCGTGTGTCCAAGTCACAGTTGAAGGCAAAACTTGAACCGCCCATGATCCAGTCCAATCAGCCGTTTTGGGGCC
>Ga0209092_10001516_pt1 | contig 22492 bp, 19 predicted proteins | sample FraStrMetagenome_FD_187446 | JGI IMG/M metagenome (GOLD analysis project Ga0209092, IMG submission 187446) | Marine eukaryotic phytoplankton communities from Arctic Ocean - Fram Strait ARC3M Metagenome (SPAdes) (version 2) | ecosystem: Environmental > Aquatic > Marine > Oceanic | place: Fram... | reverse complement strand
TTACCATAGAACAGTTCCTCCGCCATGCGGAAGTCTTGATCTTGCTCTAGCTTTCCACGAGCGTCAGCAACAGACTCTTGAAGGCGGAAGATGTCGATGTACTTGTCTTGATATCTGCGTATCAGGTAATCCCTTGTACGCTGCCTGTTAGTTAGCTGAGGACCCTCGAAAGATTTGTCGCTACCTAGTGGTGGCGGTGGTGGGACGGGGGTAGAGATATCTACTTCTGGTACGGCGACATCTGCTTCAGTCGTTGCTGGTACGGTAGAATCTTCTGTTTTTTGGGGGGTAAACTTACCCGTTTCAAACGTAGTTCCGTCGGGACCATCGACAACCAGCTTGGCGAAAAACTCCATCCCGTCTCCTTCGCTTTTTCTTCTCTCTCTATCCGCGTCCATAACGGCATCAAGCTCCTCCTCTATCTCTTTGACACGTCTCTTTTTAGCACGCGTATCCCTTTTCCCTTGGACCTGACCGAGCTCATACTCCAAGTCAATAATCTTTTGTTTTGCCTCGGGGCTGTACGCATCTCCGACAGCTTCACTGATCACAGCTTTAGTTTGATCTTCTTTGACAACACCCATCAAGTCGTTGTCGTTCTTGATCTCGATGTTCAGTTCAGCCAACTCCGCAGGAGTAGCGTTCTGCAATACATCTTGTACTGTCTGTCTATCCGTATCTTGACCGTTAATCCTGTACTTGCCTCGTCGTGCTACGGTAGCTACGTACGTAGCCCCAGATCCAGGAGCCCCGCCAACCACTTCCATTCCTACGTTTAATACCGTAGGGGTTCCTCCGATAGCAACCGTTGCTGCCCCCTCACCAAAGCCGCCGCCAACACCCTCGATAACACTTTGTGTCGCCAAAGTCCGCAGCTTCGAACCCTTGCGGATCATCTTAGCACCGACCTTAACCGCTAGTCCACCAGTGAGAGCGTCTACAGTTCCGATTACTCCCCCTCTTATCGTTGACTTACTACGTATACGAGACATGGCTTCCGTGTCCTCTAGGACTGACCTGACACCTTCGACGTCAAACTCCTTGCCTTTTTCTTTGAGCTCCTCTTGCAGTAACTCAGCAAATGTCAATCCCGTTTCCATCGCTGCACCTGATGCAGCCATAACATAAGGCAATGTCGCAGCCACTCCTGCGGGACCAGCCAAACCCATAGCGGGAAGGGCTGCCACACCCGCAATAGCGAGGGTTTGTTTGTTAGCGAGTGAGGACATAGACTGAAGGAAGACTTCCGTTACAGCTCCTGGTTCTGTGGCCAATGCCTTCATAAAACCAAAGACGCCACCTTCTTCGGTGGCTATCTTCTGAAAGTTCTGGAACTCCTCGCTCGGACCCAGCTCAGACATAGCTTGAATCTCTGCGATCAACGTTTGGACTTCCTCGTCAGTAGCTGCGGCACCCTTGGTCATCACCATTAAGGCGTCGTTGACTACGGCACCCTGTCTCTGACCCTGGGCTATAGCTCTAGCGCTATCATCGATTATATCCCCGAGGAATGGAACGCTGTTTACTGCATCACCAAGGGAACCTGTCAAGAACTGAACCTCCTCAAAGGGTACCTCCTGTACCGTGTCAACCTTTAGTGGCTCTGGAATACCCAAAGCGGTGGGTTGCCCCTCCGATATGGACGGTGAGACCGCAGAAGTTTCCGCCCCATCCGCAACAGATACGGAAGGTGCGATCTCTGGCTGGTCTTTTTTTTTTACCCCACCCGCCAAGCGGAACTCGTAGGAGTCGTACTCCCCGAGGTTTACGTTCTGAGCCTCCATAGCGTCATAGAAGCCACGGCGATCGTCAGTGGTTTGCATCTTAGCCAGCCAGTCTGGGTAGCTCCCGATGTTAAACCTCTGCTCACCAGTCTTGGTCTTCTCTGCTGTGATCTTGTTGTAAAGATCCTCGTAGTCTTCTTCTCCCATGATTAATTACCTGTTCACCATGTAATCGTTGTTGTCCCTTCAGGAGCTACGGACTCTGTCCCTCCCCTCCACTTCATTACGGCGTCCTTCCTAAAGTCTTCAAACGTAAGCCCTGCTTTTGAAAAGGCACCTTTCATAAAGGTTTGGAACTCTGCCGCCTCTTGCCCCTCATCTGTGAGGTCGAGTACCACCTCGTTGTCTCCGTCGAAAGTCACAGTGACAATGTTTGGCATGTCTTCCCGCAGAACTACAGCGTCAATCTTCTGGTCCAAGGTTTCACGCGGCACATTGAAAATATTCAAAGACCTCATCGTTGCGAGTTCGTCACCGTCATTCAAGTCCAGAACTTTCAAGAACTCATCGAACAAGGGGTTGCGGAACTCCCTTGTCTCTTCGTCAAAGACCTTGCCCTCTTGAGATTGCAAATTGTATACAGCGATGTCCCTCTGATCGCCCGTGCCTTCCGCTCCAGGGATAACTGTGCTCTGTATAGTTTCTTTACCTATAGCCCCATCATCATACACTCTCTGAGCTAGGACTTCTTTAGTTTCATCACCTGGATCTACAGTGTACATAGATTCTGTAGCAATCCGTTCAGCCTCTTTCTCCACCGACTTACGAATAGCCGCCCCTAAATCGCCATCGAGACGGTCGTCATCACCAAACTGGTACAGCGAGAACAGATCCTCTTCGTCTTGGATCCCGTAGTCCTTCATCAAGTCTGCCCTGTCCGTTTCAAAAGCATTGACACGAATCTCATATGCGGGATTGGTAGGGACGATACCACTGAAGTCTATCGGCTTAGTGCCCTCTGCAATTTTATCTTTTAATACGTCGGCGTACACCTTAGTGGGGTCTTTGAACTTACCCTTATGCACCTTCCCTGCGGCAACACCAATCTCTTGACTCGACCTGTGCTCTACAGGGAGTAATCCGTATCCAAACACCCCTGGCTTATTAATCCACGAGTGTGTAGAGATATCGGTTCGGTTTTCGGCATCAATGTCGGTGCCCATAACAGCCCATGACCCGTCAGGATTGTATTGTAAGTCCATGTCTTGCACTCCACCACCACGAGCTATCTTCATCTGCTCGGCGACGGTATCGGCGTTGACATTAGGACGATAGTAATTCATCCCCTTCACAGCAGCAGCGTATTCTGGTCCGCTCTGATCAATCAAAGCCATCACCTCCTCTTCTTTTTTATGCCACTCTTCGCTATCCTTATATCTTTCTATACTGTCGAACGTGTTTCTCACCAACCGAGCTCCTTTGATAGCACCATTAGGGTCACCCAACATGCCCTGTAGTTGCTGTGCAGTCATGTCAATTGCCTCTCGTGCAAACGGCAAGACAGACTCATGAATCCCTGCAAGACCCTTGCCATACAGCTGGGTGATGAGCTTAGAGTTCTCAGCTTTAGCGGCCTTCATCTGCTGCGATTGCAGCTGTCGCTGCTTGGCCTGCATCACCCCGTAGTTCTGCAGTATCTGCCCTGTCTTATCCGCAGCAGCAGCTATGTTAGGGATAGGGACTTGACCTGTAAACAGTAATTCGCTCATGCTTCTTGGAACTGTGGTTCGCTAAGGAGGTCACGCAAGAACATCAGCAGACCCTCTGCATCCCCCTTCTCCACCATGCTTGTCAACCCCTCGGTTTGTTCTGGGTTAAACACCATCTCCCCACCTGTCAACTCTCCTTCTTTCTGTCCGTTCTCCTCGTCTACGATGGCCTTCTTGTTGGTGTCGTGGTCGAACTCGCCTTCGGTCATCCCCCCTTGCTCACCAATGTAACCTCCTTGCTCTGCGATTCTATAGCTTCCCATGCTTCCAGTATAGGTTTCAGGTGCGGGGGGAACCGTAAATGTTTTTGGTGTAAATCCATCACCACCTTGCCCCCCGAAGCCGTAGTTGGTGGTAGGTGTAGGCGCTTCAAGTTGCAAGAGCCCTTGGGTGAGAGTGTTCCCTATCCCCATAATACCTTGAATCTCTGCAGCTTGACTACCGTAGATGCCTTGCTGTGCTACATCGCCAGCCTGACCCGCCCTGCCTAAGAGCATGTTCTCTAGGTTCATGTCCCGCTGCAACCCCTGCAAGCGAGCCTTCTCCGCGTCTTCAGCCATACCCATCTCCCCAGCAAGCTTCATCTGTGTGCCTGACACATCGGCTTGATTCTGTGCAGCTAGGGCACTGTCGATTACCCTGGTTCCAGCGGACTGCAACGCGCGAGGGGAGTCACGCAAAGCTGCGATGGCCCTGGCTTGAGCCTCCTCAGTTCTTTGTGCCGCCATATCCGCAATGTTCCCACCAGCTTGGATCTGAGACATACGCGCCGCCCTCTGCTCTTGGCTAGGGTCGAAACTGATGTCTCGGATAGCCTGTAGGCTGCGGTCGAAACTCGTCTGTGCCGTCCGTTGCTTTTCCGCTAGGTCTTTACGAAGCTTACTTCCTTGATAGATTCCGTAGGCTTGAGATCCTAAGGCAGGTAGGAGAGAGAGTAATGACATGATTCAAAAATACGAAATAAGTTACTTGCTGTGGTCTAGGTCTGTCGGAGAGTACTCTACATTCAAGGCATACAGCTCATACGGGTCGCTACCAAGGGTGATGACAGCATCAACTGTTTGACCTTTTGGATCCTCTCCGTTAATCGACTCTGCCGACATACTATATAGAATGAAATTGTATTCTCCTACAACATCTACAAACCCCTCACCAATATTATTGGAGTCGATATACTGGTTGTAACCTTCAGCTGTACTGAAACTCAAGGTGAGTGTAAGAACATTCCCCGTCAGAGATTCTACTACCATACCTGAAGGCATGTTCTGGTAGCTAGAAAAACCATTGCCATCAACAGGGGTGTCAGTCCACCCCGCAAAGAAGTTATCCGTTAGGAACCCTGAGTCTTGCGCCTCGGGCCAGTACATAAACAGCTTCGAAGGAAAGTCGTCTGAGTAAATGAGATTGTTCTGACTACCGTCAATAAAATCTATAGTGTATTCAACTGTTATGGCCTGGGTAAAACCAAAACTTGGGGCTGCAACGAAACTAGTTATGTTGGCAGCGGTTATTTGCCCTAGGATATTCGTATTGGCACCAAGGGCAATGGTCTCCCTACCGATGTGTCCGTACATAATACCTCCCCGCTCTTGAAGCAAACCAGACTGGATGTTCTTAGTCTGTGATGCCACCGAGCTGTTGTTGACCAAGAACGTATTGAGGCCAGAGACGTTGTTTGTGCTCTCTAGAGAGAAAGCTTTGTATAGCTTGTTCTGTGAAGGGGCAGCATTGAATGTCACGGCGATACCTGACCCCCCTGTCACCCCATAGAATGAAGTTCGCTGAGGGTTGTCGTCATGCTTCCATACTGGGTTGTTAGAGAACGCCTTGTTGAAGGAGATCAAGCAGCGGTCTACGAAGGCATAACAAGAAGAGAAGAAAGAGTACCTCGTCTTCCAGAACCCACCGCGATTGGAGTACGCTATTGTTTTGTCAGCCATTGTTAAGATAGGTAGTTGTTGATTGAGTCAGAAATAATCTGATTCGTAACAGAAGTTGGTACATTCAATACGGGGTTGGGTTGTCCAAAAGGAAAAGCTGGAGCGAAGGCAGAGAAGTAAGCGCCAGCTCCTGTGCCTACAATTTGTGACGCAGCACCTGCTGCTTGCACTTCAATTTGGTTCGGATCCACTTCTCCAATCTCATTAAAAAACGGCAGTGATTCAGCAGCTGCTGGGACCTCCCTATTATAGAACCACCAAGCTGCATTAACATTCCGTTCTGTAGCGCCCTCCCGCGCTAAACCTTCGGATACGTGCCCTGAATAAATGTTGTATGCGTCTAAAGCGCTGCTTGAAATAAAAGTGGCGACAGCTCTACCTGAAAGAGCAGGTTGTGCCTCTTGGAGAGGAGTACCAAGAATTTCACTGGAGGCAAGAATCTCTAGTTGATCAGCCGTGGTGTAGCTACCATCGAGGTTTGTCTCGAAAGGATCGACTATGGTCCCAATCCGAGATATCAAAGACAGGTCATTTGTATTCCTAAGGGGTATTAAGCTCGTTTTAAAAGCAGCTTCATTTACACCACCGTCCGTTAAGCCCGCCGCCTTTAATATCTCCCTGATAACATCCGCTGTAATAGCCGTGACAGACTCCGTGTTGATTTCAGGAACCCCATCAAGGGCATTGTCTACTGCGTCACTAACTAACGAGTTCAGTGTATTCTGTATGATAAACTCAATCTCTGTAGACAGGTTCCGAACCACATCGTTTGACGTAAGCAGCCCGTCGTTACCAGATAGGTTTGATAGCGTCTGGGTATTGAGCTGATTGGTGTTTACGTTCTCAATCAACGTAGTGTTCAACGTCGGTGTATCCGTAGATATACTCAGCTCTTGAATCTGATCTGTCAACACCTCTACCTGACTACGCAAAGATGAGTTGGAGTCTATGAGCCTAGCCAACGGCTGGCTTAGGTCTACACTTTCGAAACTCAAGAGGGCCCCCAAAGAATCATTAAGGTTGATAACGAGTCTCTTCAAGGCGTCGAGAGCGTTGAGGTTGACAGCGTCTGTAATAGGATACTCCGAAGCATCGAACACACCAAAGCCATTATAGCTAGACGGGATGTCTGGGTCTATTACCTCAATGGTAAAAGGATTCTTATGATTTAAGACGTTTACTAAGTGGCCTGTCAATGCATCTCTTGCAATCCCCGCTTCGCTACGCAAAACAGCTACGTTAGGCTCCGAGCCGAGATCTGCGGCAGCGATAGCTGTATCCACCTCCGCAAGCAAGACGTCTATCTGATCGTCTAGAGAACTAATACCGTCCTCTGCCCCTTTGTACCCTCCAATCTGCAAGGCAATCAAATCTGTTTGCCTATATAGAATAGTTTCTAGCGCTTCCCGCATAGTCACCCCGTTCCCATCCTGCCCTTCTATAACCCCGTTGTCCTGTATGAAGCTAGGGTACGCCTCAGGTGAAAACAGCCCTCCGCCTGGTCCAAACACATCAGGCTCAAAATCCGTAGGGCCACCCGCCAAAATGTTTGGATATCCCTGAATGATATTTTCAGAAGCGATATATGTTCCTGCAGAAGTTCCTGATATACGACTTATAGACAGATTTAAATCCCCCAAAGTGTTCGCCACAGATTGAGGAATAAGGCTTGACATGTCTATATTAACAGTGGCTCTCAATCCATCTGGTTCAAAGGTGAAGACCAGCGAACCTGGAATTTGATATGGTGTGACACTAGTAATGTTAGCCGTAGCTTCAATAGCCGACTCTATATCAGCTTTCAATTGTACCACTTGCTCTGCCCCAGGGGAGGGGTCTATAAGCTCATCTACAAAATCGTAGATGGGTTCTACGATATCAGCGACAAAGTCTCCACCTACGTTTATCTCCCCGCCAGTGGGGTCTCCACCTCCACCAGTGCCCGTCCCGTCTCCAGTAGGTACTACAGGGGGGCCGAGCAGAGCCACGTTAGGCTGCGTATAAGGGGATACGTTGGGTTGGCTAAGGGCAGGGAAGTTGCTGATAGTAATCAGGTACTCATCCTTCAGTGGGTCGTAACCGCTGACTACACGAATCGCACCCCCCTCTGTGATGGCATCCTGAAAAGCATCACGGAAGAAGGCGTTCATACCCTTACGGGAGATAACCTCAATGCCGTTGGAGGGGTTGAATCGATACACCTCCCCCTTGGACTTATGTGCGAAGTAGATACTGTTCTCAACTTTGATGACAGACTCTGGGTTGTTGTCGCTACCGTAGCTACCAGCAAAAAACTTCTGGTTACCCAAGATCTTATCCGACCCAATCAAAGTATCCTGCCCCAACGCGTCAGACAAAACAGTTCTAGACACAGGTACTGCACTGGCCTTGTCTTGCTGCACCACAAACAGGGAGTCCGAGAAGTTCAACAGCGCATTGATGTTCCCGTGCTCGTTAGGTAAGTCCTTGAACGGAGCGTTGTACGGGTTGAATGAGGTGTATCTAATCCTACTGGAGCTGTAGTCGTTTTGATCAGAGTATGTTACCGAAGAGAATCGACGCACCTCGTTACTGCGTGAGCTGATAAACTTCCTCTTTCCAAACCCGTTGACGTCATTGCCTGGGAAAGTGTCGTTGAACGTACTGGTCTCCAGGTAGTAGTTTCTAAACCTAGACTCAGACACCTCGTCATCGTCATCGTCGGGACGGATAAGGTTTAAGAATTGGTTGTTGGCCGCGTCGTAGTCAGCGATGTTTACCGCTACCCTACGCCACCATACGTCACCGTTCCTGAGCGTTACGTTAGGTGTCTGGTGGTACACCCCCAATGCGTTCCTACCTACGTTGTACACCTCTCCAATCTCGTGGTACACCCGATCCTCTGGGTCAGCAGAAGACTTCGGGGAGGAGATTTCAATGATGCACCTGTTGTTCCAAAGGTGCTGACTAGATTCAGGTAAGTTACCTCCAGCTACAACGCTGTTAAATGAGAACCCATTTATCGTAGGCTGATCTTTGATCACGACGAACTGCCCCTGAAGGTGATTAGGGACGTCACCAGTAGAAACTAAGGGGTTTTCGTCTACAGAGCTACCCAAGTTTACTACATCGACAACCTCAAACAAGTGAGCGTTGGGGTAGATAACGGTTTCTTGGGTTGTATTGTAGGAGATTACACGAAGTAAATCCCCAGGAGAGTACACGTACAGATTCTGCGTGCCGTCAGCAGCAACCGCGCCAAAAGATCCTGAGTAGGATACGTCTGCATTACTCTGCAAGTAGTTCAGTGATACGTAGATATTGTTCTCCGTACCCGCCTCAGTACCTACAGAATAGTAGGCCCCTCCAGCAGAGTACTGCGTAAAGTCCCGAACGGAACTATTACCTGCATATACAATCTGGTAGTGGTGAGCCCATGGTGGAGGGTCTGACTGGAACTCCACGTTGACCTCTGCCCTACCGCGTAAGGGTTCGCCACGTTCTTGATTCGAATACCCCTCTACATACGCTGACCCAAGTCGGTTTACGTTCCCTGGCCTGCCCCTTTCGTCGTAATACACTACACCGAAGTCGTGGTTGGCGTATGTCTTGAAGGTCCTGTAAGACCCCGATAGGTCGCTTTGATCGGCGAAGGCGTTGGTTATAGACTCAAGCTGTAAGAGTTGCTCTGGGTCTGTTTCTTTTATACTGAAGTTGTTGCTGCCTTGCTCAAACAACCCTAGCTCCATGGTCTCTGGGTTGGAATCAAAACTAACGGCGTTAATCGCGTTAAGTCCTGTTCCAAAAAGACCTCCCGTGTTTACGTTTACGTTTAGCGAAAGGCCGTTATTTAAGATGTTTTGTTGGGCATAAGGATATCCATTCCCCGTGGATGCTGATGTCCCGCCCTGGGTCATATCATCGATGTGGACAGCAATCCCTGTGAAGCAAACCGTAAATCCAAATCCAGAACTAGCCACAGTAGAGCTTCCAAAAACCCAAGTGTTCACCTGAATTCCGTCAATAATTGGCCCTATAGATTGAGTCTTTGGCTTCACTCGATAGGTGCCCTCCCCGTCCATGAGGGATACCCCAATGGCATCAACATTCCCAATTGACTCGTTAGGAAAAGCTTCTCGAATCAGTTCATTGGTTATGTACAGATCCTCGGGGGAAGTAAATTCTAAATATCCTAAAGCCTTGCGTCGCGCTTGTAGTTGACCCTGAAGTAAACTATTGCCAGTGTTTTTAAACAAGTAGCTACCCCTAGTGTGATCATTATCTTGTGTGAACTCCCCGCTTACTTCGTTAACTGACAGGTACTCTTTACTAAACACCCTCCAAGCATAAAGCTTGTGCGGGTTTAATACACGGTCATCTTGAAGGTCGTCGTCCCTCATATTCCCGAACACGGGGATGCAGGTACGAACGTCTACACCGCTCAATCCAGAAATCTCTGGGACTAGAAAGCCTGACTGAATATTCCCTTGGGTCAACGCCGAGAGCTGACGCAGACGAAACTGTACCGTAGCTTGGTTTACGACGAAGTACCCACACGGAGCCTTAAAGTTTTCTATAGAGCCGAAGTCATCTAAATTGCTGATGGCATCGTTAGTGTTGTTGCCTACAGCTACAATAAGTTTAGACTTCTCCCGATCCGCCGCCGAGAGCATATCCATACCTGTGGACTCGGTGACGAACCCAGAAAGCACAGCAGTATCGGGGTCCAATCCATCGGGGTCTTCAAAGCCTAAGTTGTACGTATATGTAAACACGTCATCTAAAGCCAGAATAGAGAAGAGGGTCGTGTCTAATGTTTTGCTCTCGTCGAAAGCTGCACAGATGGCGTCACGTATTTGATTTGGCGCGTCGGTCAAAGCCTGCTCTGTGCGCAGGGTTACAGAAAAAGTGAGGTTGTTCTTCTTGAGCTTGAAGGCATTGGCAGCGGAAGTACCGTACACAGCCTTGACATCTGCACCTATTTCATCACCCTCTGTAGTTATCCAACGCACAGAAGATTGGTTGACACCTGCATTACTACCAAACAAAGGCAGCGAAGTAGTGATCGTGGAAGCAGCAATGGCATTTGTGTTTACCACGGTGTTCATAGGAACTGGCGTAGAATCTGAAGCGAAGCCTACCCTACGTCCCGCGTGATACGATTCAGTAGAGTCGTACAGTTCAAAGTTTCCGCCAGGCGTAATCTCCAACTGAAAGCTGATGACCGTATCCGCAGGCATGGTCTCATCCAACCCACTAGTATCTATCTGATACCCCGCAGTTCTATTTACGACCCCAACGCCTGTGTTTGGAATCAACGTAGAGGAATTCAATGAGTCTATAGGGGCTTTAGGGAGAATCTTCGGGGTGACGGAAATATCTACATCGAAGAAATTCTCAGGGCGGTCTACGTAAGACACAGAGAGACTAGCGTCTACCGTAGTTTCATCATACCCCTCTACATAGTTGCCATAGAACAGCCTGTTCTCAACAACGGAGAGCGCCTGAGCTACACGAGGTAGACTATCAAACTGCTTCTGCTCTTCCTCAGTAGTAATCCCCGTAAGGACCTGATCGTTATAGAAGCTGTAGAATGCTGCCGTACCCGCTGTCCCCCTAGGAACTTCATCAACAGCAAAGAAAGCCCCAGTGTTCCCCTTGCGAACCAAGATCCGTATAGACTCGATCTCCTCAGTGTAGTTAAACACCCCCCCCGACACAGCAGGGATAGTCAAGTTACATACGTTGTCTAGGAATAGAGATGCAGAAGAAGCGCTACCTTGATTCAAGTACGCTGGCGGAACCGCAATGTCAGAGTATGTAGAGATAGCACTCTCTTCACCGCTGATGTAGATACACTGATACGCAAACTGGAATCCAGGAACCCTCCTGAAGTCACTGATCCTGCGATCGGAATCGGTAGCGAACTCAAAGGTGATGGGGTTCATGGGTGCCTTAGGGCACGCCGTAATGAAATCCTTTTGATGGATGCTGTTGTCAGTATAGTCTACACCTGCACGAGCCCGCAAAACATCTAGCCTACGGGGTTCGTTGACGTTGTCAGTAAAGTACAGGATGGGGCGGAACTCTCCACCGTCTCCTGATACGTGAACGATATCTCCCTGCACAACGGAATCCTCCTGGAAGTTGAACTCTGGGGTGCGGAACACGGGTACATATACGTAGTTGCCGCTGCCCAAGTAGTCCGTGGTGTCGTAAGCGTAGACCCCCATCTCCGATGGTCTTTCGGAAAACACAAAGAAGTACACCACTCCAGTACGTGCATCGGATACACTGCCCAATACTCGTCGGTTGGCTTGATCCGTAAAAAGATTATCAGGAACTCCCGCCTGACTGACGTTACCCTTGACTGGCTTTAGGACCCCTTCGTTACCCGTGGAAGTACTCCCATTGAAGTCATCAAAGTCTTCAGTAACTACGACGTTATATGCGTCGTTCATCTCGGTCTTCTTCTTCAGGCGGTTGTCGCTAGAAGAATTAAGTACCCTAGGTAATATTTTATCGATCATCAGTACTTAGGAGATTGCTTGAAGTTCTTACGAATGGTCTTCAAAGCCTCCTCCTTAGTGAAGTTGCCTAGTCGCGCTTTGGCTTTGCGACGTTCGTTGTAGTACTCTGCCCGTGCCCGCATCTTTTCGTTTGCGGGAACAGTAGACTTACGCTCACAGAGCTTATAGTATATGAAGCACCTCAGGGCTTCTTCAGCGTAAACGTGGATGACAGGGTTGGTAGAGCGGGCTTCGTCAGCAACATACTCTAGAACCACCTCAGATATATTAGACTCGGTGTCGATCTCAATCCTATTCTGGTCGAGGTTCAGTCGGTAGTACCCCCTTAGGTGTCCGCCTCCTACACCGTACATCCTGCCCATACCGCCTTGATACAGGTAGTTTTGGAACACATAGTAGTCTAGGTCTCCGCTGTCTGCTTCGCTGCCCGTGGTACTGCCCTTATCGTCCTCTCTATTGTCAATGACGTTGGCATCAATATTGAGTGGGCCTCCTGCACTATCTGTATCTGCCGCAGGAGCAGAAATTTTCTGAGAGTAGTTGATGTTCTTGTTCTGACCAAGTACATGCAGAACCCCGTCATCACCTACCACCCCGACCTTAACAAGGTCTACGTAATCGTCAGGTAGGGTAACAGTATTGTTGCTGCCTATAGTACGCTTTAAAGAGCGAATGCGAGAGCTCACATCGAACCCGAACTCCCGTATGCCTCGCAAGGCAATGTTGCGGATGGCTATGTCTGAAGCATTGCTGGTATAGTCGTCGCTATCCATGGTGACCATGAAGTCGTCAATGACTTGACGCAGTGTCACAAAGTTTTGTCCGTCGTCCAATGCCATTACTCAGCTGTTGTTTGTTGCACCCCGTAAGTGGCCAGTGCATTGTCTCTCAGTCTCACCCCAATCATCTTCAAGACCTCACTAACTACCTCGTTGATGTAGTGCTCGGGGAGGTCGAAGTTCATAGACTGAAAGGTGTCTACAATCAGTAGGTTGTCCGCCCCTGGCGTCTGCAGGGGGATGAACTGCGGGAAAGAATCCTCTAGTAGTCCCGAGTTAAAGTTTCTAGCCCTAGGCTGCCTGTAGTACCTCATTGACACACCATCAGTGTCGTCAGGGAAAACCTGAAAGACGTCAGTCATCTCCAATGCAATAGGAAAGTCAATAGTGGGTGCGGATAAATTGCTATTCAAGACCCTAGTCGCTTTCTCGTTATCGTGAATGATTTCGACAGAGGTGTTTGAATCAAGGACATTCATTGAAATAAGACGAGCAAAATCTGCAGGTCTACGGAACACGAAGGAGTCTTCATCACTGTTCACCAGAAGGTCCTCATTTATTGTCCCGCCCTCATTAATATTAATGGTTCGGATGAAGGTAGATAAGTCCTCCTCCACCATCTTGTATGCCGACTTATCTCGACCACCGTCTCGGCCTGAAGCGCGTAACGCAGTAGCTAACTTAAGTTCGGTAAACATCTCGTTGAAGATGTTCTGTTGGGCGACACGCGCCAAAGTATTGAATACGTTAGGAGATATAAACCCCTGCTGATCCTTGTTGCAGAGGTCCCTAACTACTTCATATACTCTCTGTACACTGATCATACTACAAATATAAAAAAAGAAAAGGCCGCTCTAGGCGGCCTTATCTCTTGGGTGACAATGGGTTAACCCAGTCTTTCTAGCTTAGACTCTAGGTCGCTAAGTACCGAGGCTCCACGCTCTGTAAGGCAGTATCGAGTCAGTACGTCTAGAGGGTCTTGACCTGCAGGTACAGACACAATCAATTGATTGCTATCGAACCAGTAGGCCCCGTTGGGCTTGAGGGAAATGAATTGATAGTCCGAAGCTTGCTTGACAACAGACCTAGCCTGAACCTGTGGGTTGTCAAAGGACTGAATGAACTCCCCTGGCTTCTTCTTGGCAATGTTCAGCAGGTTAAAGCGGATCTCACTAGTAGGAGAGTCTACACTGAAGCCAAAGAAAATAGCTACGGGGAGTAGCTCTTCGATGCTCTTGTCACGGACCATAGAGATGGCGTCGTTGAGCAGGAACTCTTGCTGTAGTTCTTTCTCTGCGTCACGCTTCTTGTCAATCTGCCGAAACAAGTTGCCTCCGTTAGCCGTGTTCATGGGGTGTATATCCATAAACTTTCTCATGTTCGGCTTGTCACGTGGGACAAAAAGTTTCTTGTCTCTAAAAACTACCGCTTCCTTGCGGGCTTTTTCACCTTGCTCGTCAGCCCAAATACTGGGCTCGTTAGGGCAGTATCGAATCTCGCGTACTGTGTCGTTCTCTTCGTCATAGACCGTAACTCCTTTCTGCGGGAGCATGGTTACGATGCCTCCCGCATTCACCACTTCGTACTCCGCGTTGAGCAGGACTTCTTGTTTGCGGCGAACAACGCTAGACTTCTTGGCTTGAACTGGGGCAGCCTCTGGGGCTGGGGATTCGGTCTTCTTTGGCCGACCGACTGGGCGCTTAGTTTCACTCATATTAGATTTAATTGAAGTACAAATATATTAAAAAACAAAAGCATTGTAAGTATCAAATAACTCTCTCGCTATGCGGGCTGCTTGGGACCTACCTATGTCTGTCTCTATCACTCCAAATCTCGCGATGTTCCCCACCCATGAGGTGTTAGACCCGTCTCCACCAAGCCTATCGATTGTCAGGTCCCCGTCGGTACGGCCTGGCTCTGTTGCCGCTCCGCCGACTTTAGCAGGTAGGTATCCCACTACATCGCCCTTGTAGTCATGGACTATAATGTTGAAGTTCTTGTCCCTTCTGATCACCCACACATAACAGATTTGAGCGCCAGCAACAGAAGCACCCAATGAACCTACGTCATCGAGCCTAGGGTCTTGAATGTTAGACTCCTTGGTCTTCAACTCGGTCGTGTCTAAACTCACCTTGGCGGGATCCCCCGTGTTGCCATCAAAAGTGAAGAACATCTTGTTCTCAGTTGTTCCGACACCAAACCCTTTAGACCCTGTCCCTGAACTCCCATAGATCTGATTCACATCTCGAACTTGGTTGTCGCTGTACACCATATACATCGTGTAATCCCCCTCAACAGTTTTGGCTGCGGCAAGATGAAGGGCGTTATTGACATTGAATTCAACAGCTCGCTCCGCTAAGTTTACCGTTGACGTAGGTCGCAGGTTGACAACATCGGTAGCCCCATCGATAACGAAAGTAGCTCCGTCTGTTCCTGAGTTTACCCAGTCTACGGTAGCGCCAACGCGATCCCCGTCTGATGCGGCTGAAAGACTTTGGGAGTTGTAATCTAGAGAGGGACGTTGAGTTTGAGAAGGGAATGTAACGCCAGCAATTACAGTGGTGGTCGTCCCTGTTTTGTCTGTAGACGCTGGGTTTTGAGAAGAGTCTCCCGTGGCCAATAAGACGGGTTGTGCGGGGACCGTAGCGAGCACATCCCCGTCCGAAGCCCTGTTAAAGGTTGAGAACCCACTGACCGCATCCATGACCATAACGCTCTTTTTACTATCGCTGGAGATGAACTCCATGATATCCCGTATAAGCTCAAACTCCTCACCCTCTGTGCAGGATACACTGACCCTCACTTTCTCCATACCCTCGGTGCTGGCTCCACTGTAGTTGTCGTAGGCACCAGCGTCGTTAAACGACAGGTGTACAGCACCTTGAGTAGCACTCATGTTGGCGATGCTGGTGGCAGGAACCCCGAACACAGAGATTCCATCACCAGTATTCGACTTGGTCTCACTGAACAGGCTCACTACCTCTCTACGGAATAAGAAGAACTTCATATTGCAAATATACCGACAATAAAAAAGGCCCCCGAAGGAGCCTTTCTCGTTGCGTTGTATGCTAATCAGAAATTAGCACCGTAGAATGTAATGATAAGCTTACCAGCCGTGTACGCAGCATTAGTGGCCGTGCCACTAGTTAGGTACACGTAATTCTTAGCGTTGGTGCCACCTGCAATAACAGTTGCGCCCGCTGCAGTTGTAGCACTTTCACCCAAAGTCAAGTCTCCATTGTTTAACAAGACAGTACCCGACGTAACAGCCGCGTCCTGAGGGTTAGTCCCCGTCGCGCTGAACACAAGATTGATATCAGGGTCGCCGCCAGTTGGAAGTTCGATGCAAGAAAACTTCACGGCGAAAAGGACACCGTTAATCTGGTCGTCTAGATCCGCGATGTAGGCTCCGCCTGCATCAGTGACATCGTTAGTTCCAATAACGTCATCTACTGAGCTTCCGCCCCCCGCTCCCTTTGCAAGGTCTACAAGAACTGTGGTCTCTATTACGTTGCCAAACTTGTTTACTGAAGTCGTTAGGCATTCTGCAGGGAAACCTCCACCATGCGCCTTGGGAGTAATCCCCAATTCCCCGTGAAGGGTTTTAAGGTTTTCAAGAATAAGATTATTCATGATGCTTGATTCGTATTAGTTCAAGTGCGTAAAGACAAAGTTGACCTCGACATTAGCGTTCGTCGTAACAGCGGTGTTGCCGTGCAGAAACGTCAAGTACAAAGTCCGCTTCGCATCGGTATAACCTGGAGCTGCAGTTGGGGCAGCGAGGTCGTTCGTCGTGTCGAAGTCGTCGCCAGCGGCTCCATTACCACTCCGTAAAAAATAGGTGGCATTCAAAGGAATAGCAGTTCCTACATCAAGGAATCCGTCGGTATTTAATCCAAGTTGGGAGCCACTAGTGGTCGTTCCAATCTCATAACCTGCGGAGCTAGAACCCCCATGTGCCGATGCTTGCGTAAATCTTACGATTACATCATTGAGGATAGTTCCAGCGGGCTGGTCAACCTCTATAATCGCTCCGTCTGCATTCTGCGTGAAGACATCCGTAGCTGTGACTCTTTTCGATGCCGTGACGGCACCAGATGTTGTTTTGTATTCGGGCATAATCCTTTTGATTATGAAGATTGAGGGGACCCCGAAGGATCCCCTCTCACTTCAGGTTATTATCCCTTAAGGATGACGTGTTGGTTAGCAGCGCGGACGCAGAGAGCAACCTCAGAGCGGTAGTGGAAGACCGCTTGGTCAGTTCCCAAGTCTCCGTTGTTGTTGTGTCCGAGAACACCACCACCAGTTACCCAGTGCTCCATCTCACGGCTGTATCCGTTAGCCTCCTTGTAGTACAATGACAAAGAAGGGGCGCTGTTTCCTGTACGCTGGTCTACGACATTAGCGAGAGGGACCATTGCACCCTGAAACTTCGTTGTCGCACCCAAGAGGGTAGGATCGTTCAGCAACTTCCAGTCGTGCTTGTGGAATGTGTATCCACCACGGGTGAAGCTCTTGAATCCGAGGTTCACAGCCATGTCAGCATTGTTTTGGAAAGCCCCAAACTGCCCTGGCAAGCCAGCAGTAACACCTGTAGCAATACCAGAAGCGAGCATATCGTCGATAGCGAGATCTTGCTTACGGTTAACATACATAGCGTACTCAGCAGGAGCGCCTTGCTTATCAAGCTCGATGATGATATCGTCAAACTCAGCAAAGCTATCCAGTGGGTTAGCGTTGGCGTTGGTTACGTTGATACCGCGACTCTCTACAGCGCTGAAGTAACCCTCAGAACCTGCGATGTCGTTATCCAAAGCGGCACCAGCTCCACCATCGTGCTTCTCTCCGAAGAGCATCATCATCTCACGACGATCTTCAAATCGCTTCCGCGCCTCTTGCTCTGCATACATAAACCAGCGGTACTCGCCGCCACCGACGTTGACCCAGCCAATGTTCGTAGCTTGAGAACCGTTGACTTCGTGACGTCCCTTGACGATCATGAATGGGTTGCTCCGACGAACCGCGTCAGTCTCATCAAACGCAACAGGCTGGTTAGTGCCTTGAGCGTACATGTTACCCAACTTAATGAGTGTGCCACCACCACTCTGGAGGTCTCCAGTAACAGTAACTGCATCATCAAGTCTCACCAATACCACGTTTACGCCCGTGCCAGTTGCGAATCCACCAGCCTTAACGATGAAGCGAACACCAGAATCAGCGTCCATAACAACATCGTTGACCTGAACCCCCTGCTTGACAGCATCGTCATCAAGAGTAATACTTGTTGTGCCGCTATGCGAAGGTGCGTTCTCGTAGGCCAAAGTCTTGTGGCGACGGCCAGCTTCCCACCAATCGACTTGGTCAGAGCTTCCACCCGAAGTCACAGCTCCAGTAAGTTTCAAAAATCCAGTGATACCCTGTTCACCAAAGGTCTCAGTCAGCTCGGGGATGACGAGGTCCTTAGTGGTTTTAATCAGCGTATCAACGGTAGTATACGTTTCGGGCGAAATCCGAAAATCGGGTGCCGCATCGTTTTGTGTTGAGCCAGCAGCTGTGCTCGCTCCTCCAATAGTTGCCATGTTTTCTTACCTTAAATGTTGAATGTGACCTTGCTTTTTCCTTGTTGCAAGATCGATCTCACCTGATCGGCGAGGGGGTTAGTTTTGTTTTGACTAGCAGCGTCTTGTGGCGCTGCAGCCTGAATGTTAGCTGCGTTCGTTACCACCCCACGTTGACCATCGCTCATGCCCTGCCGATAGGCAGACTGCACGATTGTATCGATGTTGTCAACGACAGCGCGGTGTGAAGACAGCGAATCATAATCCCAACTTCCGTCCTCTCTGACATAGGGGTCAAAGTAGTTCTCGAGTTGGGCATTCTTTTGCTTCAGATGACCTTTGTAGGCTTCATCAAGACCGAACGTAAACGTCTTGTCACCACCGAGGTCGAACTCCAACCCAGTGATTCCATCTACATTCTGTGACATCTCTGCTACCCACGACTCGTTAATGAGAGGAGCTTCCTCTTCTTGAGCCGCTGGCTGCTGTGGAGCGATATACCCCGAGCGCAAAGATTCGATGCTGTCTTTTGCTTTCTGCCCATCAATCTTAAGCTGAAGCTGTGAAAGCTGGATCTCTTGTTCAGAGTGAACGTCGGGATCCATCTTGTACTTGCTCTTTAGAAGGAGGTTGACTTCCTCGCCACTTAGGTTGGGATGCTCTGAAACCATTTGTACACGCATTGCAGTAAAGTCGTCCATCTCGGACGGGTTCAACTGCTGGTATGCAAACCAGTCTTCAGGTCTCCGCCCTGTGTCCTGCACGAACTTGGCGATTACTTCTAGCCCTTCGTCGAGCTTTTGCGGTGCAGACAGGTCGTCGATTGAGGCCACCTCCCGCCCTAGCCTCTCGCTAAGGAATGAAAGGACAGCACCCTCTACGTCTTGCTGACTGTATTGCGCCTGTTCAGGTTCAGGTTGTAGAGCCTGGTCTTGAACTGGAGATCCTACTTGCGCCTGTTGGGGCACGTCTTGCACTCCCCCTTGCACGTCATCTGACACGGGGGGAGCGGTAGTATCGGTAGTGGCAGCGGCTTCTTGTTGGAAGCTGGCTGCGAGGTCTTGTGGGTTGTCAAAGATTTGGATCTTTGGCTGCTCCTGTGCAGGGGCTTCCTGTACTGGGGCTTCTTGAATTACTTCCTGTTGTGCAGACGCCTGCTCATTGGCAGGCGCTTCTTGCTGGACTTCTTCTTCCATTGTATTTAATTAGCTCAATTATAGTATGCGATTGCAGTAGCGTCGTTTCCGCCGTCTGCCGCTTGAATTTGAATCTTACTGAAGTTCGGAAGGGCAACGGTCTCGCCAGAAGGAATAACAGCCGCGATAGCCATTGTCCCCACCTTCAAGATGTTTAATCCCGCACCTAGCTGTAGGTCGTCTTCCGCAACAGTAATAGTCACAGTCAGCCCCGTGTTGGTGGTGCAGGGAAAAGTGATTACATCACCCTCCTCTAGGCCAGCCCCCTCAGTACTAGTAACAACGATCGCAGTGAGAGCGGTACCGTCGTAGTTAATGCCATCAAAAGACGGGACGGTAACGCCAACCGCCGTTTCGCCGTTTCGTGTGACCGTGACCGTACCAGAAGTGTCGCCAGAAAAACTACTTGTAGCGCTAGTCTCTGTTGTGGTGGCAGAAGATAGAACAGACTGATTCTCGTCTAGCTTTCCTGAGTTTAGCGGGGCGTGAAAACCGCTTCTCGATGCAGCATCCTCAGCAGTGTATTTGTAGATTTCGTTGCTTGGAGCCAGAACATTGAGGCTTGTGCCGTGCAGGTTATGCACCGCTTGCCATCGACTAGATGAACCAGGTGGGTTAAGGTTTACGTCAGCAACGGCAGACTCAGCTAAGTACACTGGGTTCATGTTGTAAATATTAATCACTCCCATGTATTAGGTATTAGGTGCCCCCGTAAGGATTAGCAGAGTTGTCGTTACCAAACACACCGTACTCGACCACCTGGTCTACACGGGTGCCGTACACTTCGTACTTCTTATCTGGTGAGACAGGGATGAAAGCAAACTCTCCACCACCGATCTTGGCTACCAAACCCGTATCGGTATCGTTGTGGATGTAGATGTAGTTCTCCAACTCTGTCTCGAGGTTCTTGATGTATACGTAAGCCCGCTCAGAACACTGGTTGGCGATATAGATAGCCAAGTCATTGGTGTCTGCCGCCACGCCCTTTACCTTGGCGCGGATCAGGCTACCCGAATCCACAGAAAGGTTGGCGTTGACAGTTAAGTTCAACGGTGACGTAAGCACCGCAGGACTATTCAGTGTAAGGCTGGCTTTAATAGTTGCCATTAACCTTCGTAGATGACCATAAACTCAACAGTGAAAGACGTGCTTACACTAGGAGTGATCTTAATGTCCGTATCTCCGTTATAAGGAAGGAGGCACCAATCGCCAGCATACAGGCGGCCAAGCAATTGTGATTCCACAGTAATTACAGCATTCTCTGTCGCCACAGTACTGGTGTTCTTGATGTACACCTTGTGCGCCTTGTCGTCAGCGAAATCCGCCTTATCAACGAGAGTGTACTGAGAGGTAGCCGTTGTGGTCTTACGACCCACTCCCGTAGTCTGATCCAGACCAGTCAGAGTTCCAGCTTTAGTCAGCGTAGACGTAGACGATAGAGACAGCGCGTCACCAGTAAGGTCCGAGCTAGACAGTGTGATTGTTGCAGTGGTGGTAGCCATTACTAATTATTTGTAGACAAATATAATACTATTTCTTCTTGCCTTTCCCAGCTCGAATCTTCGCCGCCTCTTTCTTACCGAAGTCACTCTTCACTTCCCGTGAGTTGCTGTTTTAAACTTCGCTTTTTCTACAGCACCTGGGTGTGGCTTGTACCCACCCTTCATTAGGAAGTACCGCCCGTTCTCCTGCATCCAATGATAACCAGACGGAGGGTCTACACTCACAGTCTTGGAGCTAACCTTCAGCTTACCACCCTTGTTGTACTTGACAGTGTTCATCGGCTTCCGTAAATACTACGCCGTATGTCACGCCTTCTTTCAGGGGCACCCACGTTTAACCTTTGATCTAGCTCTCTTTGAACTTCAGGGTCAGCCATCATCTGAGGCACAATCGAAGCCTGCTTTCTTTTTCTATTAGGTTTATTTCCTAGTAAAGCGGCAGTGAAAGGGCTTCCTGAGTAGTACGTGTCGTCTACATATCTCGTCCTGAACTCGGCGTCGGGATTCATTTGCTTCAAGCTATCGAGGTACCCTAAAACCTCTGCGTCAGGGACATCCTGTCGGTTCATGGGGTCATCCATAAATCCGATGTAGGGTCTTTCACTAAACCTTTTGTCCTGCAATCCTTTTGGGCCGCCAAGAAGATCTGTTGCCGAATACTGGCGAGACGGATCAGAGTTCATAAGAAACTGTTCTACTAGCTCAATTAATTGAGGTTGAAGGGTAGGCATAGAAACCCTTGTGGCATCTTGTTTTGTCGGGTCAGTAGGCTGACCACTAGCGTGCCTATGTACTGTCTTCATTGCACTTGGTTTTTGGCCAAGAGCATTTTGATCTCTTGGATCTCAGTAAGGAGTTGGTCGATCTTGTTCTTGAACTCCCCGTTGTCCATCTCTAGAACTTTCACCCTAGACTTCAGCGTGGTGAACTCAGACTGAAACTTCAGCCACATCCCCAGCAAAGCCGCTACTATACTTAGTAATTCAAATTGTGTCAGGTCCATTACCACTTCTCTTTATTAGCCCAGTATGCTGCGCTCATCTTTCCCTTCTTAATGTTCCGTGCGTGACGCGCCTTAAATGAGGCACGCTGCTTCGCGTTCTGATTTGTCTTGGCCCCCTGCTCTCCAAATCGGATAAGCTTCACCTTGCTCCCTTCTTTAGCCAACACGATGTGTGACTTCTTAGAGTGACTAGGCGTTCTCTTAGCTTTGTTTACGCCGCTAAGACCGTGCTTCTTGAGGAGCCTTTGCACTCTTTTTCTTACACGATCTTGAGACATAATACAAATATATCAAAAACTTAAATGCAAAAAAGGAGTGGAATTAGGTTTGATTAACGATCAAAATAGAAGTGTCATCTAAAGCTGAATCTTGTCCAGACCAAGTCGAATGAATAAGAACCTGCTGAAAAACATCGTACTCATACGGACCTTCATAGTAAGAGGCGTTTTCTAAAAAAGAAGGAGGCCGAGTTCCGTCATATTGAAAATACAACTGAGAACTACCCGTAGACA
>Ga0209092_10001515_pt1 | contig 22501 bp, 14 predicted proteins | sample FraStrMetagenome_FD_187446 | JGI IMG/M metagenome (GOLD analysis project Ga0209092, IMG submission 187446) | Marine eukaryotic phytoplankton communities from Arctic Ocean - Fram Strait ARC3M Metagenome (SPAdes) (version 2) | ecosystem: Environmental > Aquatic > Marine > Oceanic | place: Fram... | reverse complement strand
ACCCCTTACTGTTGAATAGGGCTTCTCCCATTCTTCTGCAAGCAACTTTGCAAGCCTTTTGAGAAATGCTCGGGCTTCAAAGCCGAACATTCCGTCCGTCGATACCACGAAGGGTGTGAAATGGCGACGTTGGTTCTCACAGGGTTTGCAACATTTCTTTTTCTTCTCTTTCTCTTGTCGTTCCAGAGCCTTCTTGGGTGGCAAATTCTTATAAGATTTGCTGTCAAGATTCGTCACGCGAACGTGAATAATGGTATCAGTTGATCCCTACCAAAAGCCGCGAATCAATAGATCACGTTCCTTCTTTTTTATTATTACCTGGTAAGATAATGGGCGGTATGCGGTATAATCTCAATTCATTTTTCGCTCAAGCAAATATATGCCCTTTCCTCCCGCGACCGCGACCCACATTTAGAAGAATGGACCTGAAATCAACCAATTTTGACAATTCTAAGTACCCCAACCTCCTTATTATTGTGCTCTAATGTCTATGTATTAATAAATTTATAATATGAATAAAGAGCAACGAATTGATGCATTAGAGGTTCCAGGATCCCTGTGACCAATATGTCGAATCGCTTTCGTTGGGAAGGAGGTGCAGGACTTGGACTTCTGAAAAGTGACAAATAGTTAGAAACTTTACATGTCAAGCAATATGTAAAGATTCGAGTAGAGTTTCCATTACAATCGAATTAGCCGAATGACTGACACAAGCATCGAACCTCGGTGACATAAAGAATCATACGAATGTAGCGAGATGAAAATTAGCGTAATACTTCGAAGTACATAACGTTTCATATTAAGTTTTTCTTGGAAAAGTAGATCTATCAAATAAGTGATAGCTTGTTTTTATTATGGGATACAGAGTCTTGAAAACACTATAAAACCTCAAAAAAATCCATTATTGAGTGTATTATCCTTACTCTTATAGTCTATGCGATATATTTTGTTTATTTTTGGTTACAATATGTACGAACAGGTGAGAAATAGCGAAACAATCAATCATCCTTGCGAAATAATTTCAGGTTGTAAACGACCTCCCTATGAATAAGAATTGAAAGCCCTCCATTTGACTGTGAACGTCTTTGGTTTAGACAATCTTGCTACTTTACTACTGCTGACGTTCGAACAGAGCTTCCTCGCATCATACAATTTAAATTGGATTTGGACGCCATAATAAAGTTGTTTGCAGTGTAGGCTTGAATTGAAGTTGGACGCCGTTATCAAATTGTTTGTATCTACATTTGTTTTCGCACTTCTGATTGCTTACCTCATCCAAGGAATGAGTTAAACGTTTATTGACGAAACGATGTGTTAGATCAATGAAAGTTCATCTATATATGCAAAATACTTTGGAATACCAGTAGATTTTTGTATGTAGATAGGTCTTCCTCGAATTATGAGCGATTAAATTTGAATTGGATTTGGATGCTGTAGTCAAGTTGTCTACATTGTATGTTGGACATACCAACGGATTTTTATGTCTTGGGGATCATCGCCAGCTAGAAATCGAAGTGTTTAATCGTTTTTAAATTCCAACTCTACATTTCTTTTTGACAAATTATAGTCATATTTTGGATTCTAATTTTGACCTCAACAACTCGCAAAGCTGTCTTTTGTACAGAAGCGTCAAAAGTGCATATATTTGTTACATACGAGTCTTCTTTGTTGATGAATGAATGATGTGCATTGTGAAAACAAATTACAAAATGAAGATTGCTTGTGGTGAACATTGACGATTACTCTAGTACATGTAAATACATGTAACTACATTATTTTTTCTACTCTCTTCTCTACACATTTAACATTCGAACGAGGCATAGGCGAAAACATAAATTATTTTCATCTCTACCTCTGTGCACTGTGTACCTTCAAGCCATTACGCTTCTGGAGATTCCGAGATCTGGAAACAACACATTTGTTGAAAAGTTATACCGAGGGTATTGCATTTTTCAAAGAAAAGATATGTTTATTTAATTATGAATTATCCACATTTCCTATAAAAAAGATACATGCATATAGAACGTTAAAGAGCTGTCTCAAAGTTCTTTGAAGATCCAGCAAACGACAGTAAGTCATGAGCGACTGACCTCACAGAGTCATTCTTGGACAATTCTTTTCTTCGCGATCGTTTTGCCGATCGAGATAGTGACCGCAAAGTTATCATCGCCATTTTAATGCCTTCCTCAACCCCTGCATCATACCAAAGACCTGATGCGGAATCCTCTTTCAAAAACCTACCGGGAGGATTCTTCTCCATAATTATCTTTACAATGCGTTTCGCTACAACAGATCGCTCACGAGAATATGGTGATAATTTCGAAAATTCACCATGGAAAGAAGCTACTATTGACTGGAACTGTATGTTCCCTTCGAAGTCACTTGCTTCTCGGCCACGTGCTATCAAAACATCATTCGGATTTGACTTTTTAACTAAAACACGAGTTTTGGACACAATTTGCTCATTCGAACCTTTCATAAATTCACCAACACCAGGACTTCTTTCTGCGATCTTTTTTTGGCTACGGTTTCTCTGCGGATGTCCAGAGTTGCACTTGCTAACAGCACCCTTTTCCATAAAGAAAGGCGTCGCACCACTTGAGATACTAGACCTACGACGAGGCATCATGCCTGGGAGTTCTACCTCAATCGGATTATAGTCTACGCTAGGATCTACCTGAAGGGCATTCCATGGATTTCTGTTCCTCTGCTGATACTGATTGTACTGTGAGTTACCTCCATCTATCGAATATGGCATTTTATACCTAGGCAGAACAGTTTCGCCGAAGGATGAATTTTGATTTGTTTTCATCTGATTCGTGATAGGCTGTAAATCCTGTGCAAGGGCATCAAAAGAAGACCTCAATACTTGCTCATGGACGCTGCTTCTTCGTTGATATCTTCCATCCGAGAATGGGAGGTAATGGTTGGAATAACCATTATTATTATGAGCGCCATGATTCTCATAAAAGCATCTATTAAGGGTTCTGGAAGTATCAAAGGAGGATACAGAGTTAGAATAGCTACCAGGATCGGTCAATGCTGAGCGATGTAACTGTGATACCCTATTGTAAAATTGTGCGTTATGACTGGAGTTAAGGGCCCCCGCAGCGTCCAATCCAGCTATTTCCGCACGTCTCTTGGTGCCTTGGACTACGGTCTGTCTCAGGTGGCGATCGTTCAAGGGGGGACTGTACAATGGATGAGATACAGCTGTTGCGAGCAACTCCCCATGTGAACAGTTTTGCTTGGCACATGTCATCTTTTCACTCAGACTTGGATTATCCTTTTGAAAAAGCTACAACAAACGAAAATTTCAGGTGAGAAATGCGCGTTTATACAAGACATCAGTTGCTAATTCATATTGGAATGGGTTCGAGCTGTATCGCATGGCTTCTCTAGAGCAAACAGAATACACATCTTATGTATGCAATGGATCTACTAATTCTTACCTCATTATAATAGCTATCTCGGTGTTTACCATAACGTTTAAAACCCCACCTGTAGACTTGCCGAAGAAAACTATTATACTTTCCATGGTTAAAATAACGTGGAAGTATGCCTTCTAGTTTTTTCAAATCAAGAATGCGCCAATAATAAACTTTCGTCCTCTCATGGCGAATCTCGTTGGTGAGATTCTTGTTTGTGTCGTCAAGAATCCAGGTCATCACATCACTGTGCAAATTGCTGTTCAAAATAGTTCGTAGAATATGTGGAAATGTTTTTGGTGAACTAGAAGCACTTTCTTGACTGGACAATGAAGAGGACATATTCATCATATTTTCAGCTATTGACAGCTCCTCGTTTTCAGTTGCTGTGGAGGAATGATTTGGGAAACGGCTGAAATCTTTGGAAGGCTGAGCATGGGAAACGAAGCCTCGCTGTGGAGCGGCGGCTCTAGAACCGAATCCATCAGGTTCATTAATCCTGTGCTCCAGTCCAGAAGAAACTCCTTGGCGTAGAGGGTTGCTAGATTTCATAGTTAATGCTGTCATGAAGTTGGTGTTATAGGTATGTTTGATGGAATCGACGATAAATTGGCTTAATGTGAGTGTGTTGCTTTAGGAAAAATGTTGAAATTCCCGAACTTAATTTTTGTGACTAGTAGTTGTGTTTGGAGAGAGTCTTTTCCCGAGAGGATATGTACGATTTGAAGTCAAATGACCCAATGCTTCTGGAAGAACCGAAAACCGAAAATTGCAATATACCTCGATTTGAGACTTACTCGTAATAACAAAGTTACTGTGACTTTTCTAAAAAAGAGGTATTTAGTACGGTAAAAAGAAAAGAAAACATCTTAATTTTTTCAAAAGCGAAGCGATTAAGGAACCATGACGAGTTCCGAGTATTGAAAAGGAACCTGTAGGGTTATAAATGACCTTAATAGTTAAAATGATATTTTGAAAAATGACTTTTCCAACGAGGAAAGGAACCTAACAACCTAACATTTACATTGGCTTAAATGATCTTTCTCGATCCTAGTTTGATAATTCTATCGAAGTCATCGGAAAGAAGTATAATGCCTGTTTGCGATCCTTCTGTTGTGACGTGTGTAGGAATTACCTGTGCAGCAACGGGAACAATATTCTCATGCTGATACATATATGCAATACATGATACATGTATACTTTTTTAATCTGTATGCTTTTATTTTGTTAACTTCTACTATTGTACAAGATATACTTATATACCCAATAATCAATAATCCATGAGTCCTGGATAAATTTGACATTTTAATCATACGCACAAATATATAGGTTTGGAACGAAAAGGTCATTAATGACACTCTGTGTCATCTCGGAACATTGATCAAGTGTGCGGCTGCTCGAGATTTGCTAAATTGGATAGATCTCCGTCAAGGTCGTTACTGGAAAAATCTAACTTTTTCTTGTGTCTCTATTTGCAGAAGATTTCGTCGATCCTAAAGGTATTTCTATCAAGGGTGAGTTTGATGATGGGTCGGCGAACACGTAGCAGAGATCTAGCAATTCGACAATATGAAAAATATAATGGTCATTTTTATGAGTTCAATAGATCCAAGATGTTTGTTCTTTTGCATCCAAAATTAAGAACACTCATAATGAACCTCTAATTGCTCAAATCGTATATTTGCCTTGCTTTCGTATCAACAACCAAGTATTTGACCTATTATTGCGCAACGAGTTGTTTCTTTGAAAGAAAAGCTTTCTGAGTGAATGAATCAAAACGTTTCTCAACCCAAAGAAACAAAGAACGATTCGTTATCAAAATTGAAATCATCAAAATCAATTGAATTTTCTGAAAGGCTTTCGAAAGATATCATTTGTACTAGAAGCCGCGCGTCCCGTTCCTTCGTATGTCTTTCGAAACATTGCTTCCCACAGTATGCCAATGACCTGTTACTCCAAAAAACCAGTTAATTTCCATAACCAAGAAAAAATATACTTTAGTTGTAAACTCGATAACATACCTCAACAGACGACACCTTTTTTGGGGGGGCTTCTCACTACAATTGGAACATAGCATGAAACGAGGTTTTGAATGGACAATTTTAGCATTCTTTTTCAGCTTCCAGAAGGTTAGCTGACTGGCATCAGTTCCCCACGAATGGATTTCAAATCTTCCACAAGAAAGGAATCGCGACGAAACCAGTAGTTCAAAAGATCTCGTACCCGTAAGGCCTTGTCCTTCACCTATATGAATGAAATAGAGGCCTCCATTTTTGATAAAGGTCCGAACGCAATTTTCAGCCATTGAATCATCAGGTGGCGGATAGCAAAGAAGAAGGCATTTTTGACGTAGATCTTTCCCACGCAAAACTGAAGATTCGGTTCCTTTTCGCACAATCATGAAAGGCAAATTTAATCCATGATATTCATTGAATGTTTTTGAATGTTTGATTGTTGGAGCAATATCAAATGGTTCTACTGCCAAACCACCCGCTTTTAACATTGCTGAAAGATAGCCAGTTCCCGCGCCCAACTCAACAACTGTTAACTTATTTTTTTTTATCCACATAATAATTTTTTCAATGAGGGTTGGAGATAAAGATGCATATGCGTAAACATTACATGCACAGTCCCGGGAAGAATCTCGCCACTTAGTGAGTGATAGCGGAGCAGTAGTCTCGTGTTCCTCTGTAAACATCTTCCTCTGTTTTTCTGCATATATGACATCAAGATGTTCACGTTGAAACGCCTCACTTTTGCATAAGCCAGTTCTCCAAAACATATGAACCATTTCCTTTATTCGTAAGCAATAAAGTGCAAATAATGGATTGTAGAGGTATCCACTCTTGACACTTCTATTTAGCTCCCCGTCAATATCAACTACCCATGATTTATGCTCAAACGTCTTATCTTTTCTGACTTCATCAACAAAAAGACTCCAGCTGTCATTTCCGCTACCAACGTCCCATGCAAGCCCCTGTACTGAAAAATACTGAACAGGATTTGGAAAAAGTCTAGTAGAGATTAGTGACTGGCAAAATTGCTCAAGATAATGCGTTCGGTAATACATTGAATCAGCTGCGGACATTATCTGAATCCTCTCATTAATGCAGTTTTTCGATGAGACTTTCTTACTATATTGACCAGCAATTTTCCTCCAAGTTTCAACTTCTTTTTCAAGAACGCTAAATCTTCTCGTTAAAATGTCCGTTTCACCACGAGGGAACAAGCCATGTCGAGCACATTTTTTACAACTCAAATGAAGGGATTGGGTAATATATCGTAACATCGATCCCAGATCACCATAAATCTTCCCCCGGTATGCCATACATCGAATATTGCGAATTTGTACAAAGATAGACATGAGGATATTTTCTATATTGTCTTTCCCTTTGCAGTCGTCTTTCACTCGTAGCACATGTAAAACATCTCGCTTACCACAACGTTCACAAATGCCATGCTTTTCCCTTCGCATAAACTTTTGACAGGTATTATCGAAAGATTGACCCAATTCAAAACTTGTCGGCCATGTTCCGTATTCGGTTCGATCCAGATTCAAAACTTGATCACTGGCCGACTTCATTTTTGAACGTTTTCGAAGATTACAACTTATCCCGTCTTTGGAGCTAGGTCTACCGGTAGTTTTTCTTTTTATGGCTACTGCGCCTTCTTTCTGATCACTTTTTTCCTTCTCTCCTTCACATTTCTCACCTGCTGCACGCGCAAATACGTCTGCCCAAACATCATCTTCCATGATATCCGTAATTCATTGAAACTGATTGACCGCTTAGACAAAAATTAAAACAAGAATATTAGCATATCGATTACTCACAACGATGGGTATTTTGTGAGAATTTATGTCTGGTGTCCTTTGTCATGAAAGTTCGCTCATTTCCACATCCTCCGTCACAAATACCAAATACCGCATAGATATAGATATATAATGAACGACAAAATCTAAAATAGCTATTGAAAATATTTTTGACCTTTTGCCCTTATTCATTTTTTCTATTTCGAAATTACATTTTTGTAAGATGATTTGTGAATTTGTCCCGCAAATGAGGAAAAACAATGAGCAGCAACGGCAACAAGAAAAAGAAGCTCTCCAGCATTAACAATGACAGCGCTGATAATAAGGATGATGAAGCTCCTGGCAGCGACGACCGGCGAAAAAAACCAAAGTCCAAACATGAACAGAGTGCATCCTCGTTTCCCTCGGGTCTTCGAATGGCTGGAGTTTACGGTCCTGCCATTCGAAATCGTCTCAAACGGCAACAAGAATTTAGTTCTGTCGTTTCGTTGCCACCTCGTGTTATTGGTGGTATACGGGATGCTTTAGCGAAGACAAAGCAGTGTAATTGTAAGCGGTCTCATTGTCTTAAGCTTTACTGCGAATGTTTTACGGCAGGTATACATTGCTCGGAACTATGTAAGTGCGTAGACTGCAAAAATAATGGGAAGAGCGAGAAGAATATTCAGCTACGAACGAGAGCATTAAATACAATTATTGAACGAAATCCTGATGCATTTAGGCCAAAGGTAAGGCATTAGAAGGAGACGGTGTTTTTTCGTAATATCTTCATTATGATAGGATTTAAGTTCTTAAGTCTTGACCGTCTTCGCTTGTGTAGGTGACTACGGGTTTGGGAGGTGGAATATCAGGGCAAAATGATTCAAATTCATCTTCTGTTCATGATAAAGAGCGCGTTGTTCGAGGATGCAATTGTAAAAAGAGTTTTTGTTTGAAGAAATATTGTGAGTGCTTTCAAGCTGGTGTTTATTGTAGTAAAACTTTTTGCAAATGTAGAGAGTGCAAGAATGTTGTTGGAAATGAAGTACGGGAGAAGCTTGTTATGAAAGTAATGAAGACTAATAGTCACCAGTCTATGAAAGTGAGTGGCGAGGGTAGTTTAATTGCCTCGTCAGCTGACTTCTTGATGCCGCCTAGTGCGAATGCAATTCCTCTGCACTTTCCTGGAGCTAAAGCTCCTGCTCTATCTTTCGGGCTGGGGTCTATAGACGGTAATCCGGTTGAAATGTCTCTAAGAAAACCGATTCATGTGAGAAACTCATTCATGCTTGTGCTTCTTCACGTAAAATCTAATATTATTCATCGTTTATTACTTGTATCAACCTATGGCAGGCCGAAAACTTACCCCAAGAGAAGAATTCAACTACAGCATCACAACAAAACAAACGTAGTTTTGCTCTTGAAACTGACTTGGAGAAAAAATGGAGAATGATGATGGAAGACACATCAGAGCTTATTGAAGTAATGAAGGGAAAGGTTGCGAAAAATATGTCTCCTTCGAAGAAGAGAGCACTGTCGGCAATCCCTTCAAAAACCAAACTTTCGGTCAGAGAAATGCTTCAAAACCTACGTAATGTGAGAGCTAATCTCGACGAAGCCAAATGTCATGATTATTCGTACATGAAAACTAAAGTATTCGCGATCAAAACGCAAACACGATCTAAGGATGCCAGTCATAAGGAAGACAAAGAGGTAGAAGAAAACATCGATTTCCACTGCAATGAAGATCTAGATCGTACTTGTGACAAAAATTGTAATAATACCTTGAATTTTGAAGAGCTCAACACACTTGATTCACAAACAGATTCAATATTTCAATACTTAACAGCAGCAATAACTTCGAAAACTATAGAAATGGCGGACGAACGTAGAAGACGGGAGAAAGCTCGTGTAAATTAATCTTAAACGCTTCACTTTCGCACAAAAACTTCGTAGTACAAAGATAAGATTGCCGCGTCGTTACGAGGTATCTAATGTATTCCACCTTAGGTCACAAATACCTCTCTAAAGTTCCATACTATATAGGCATTACTTTATGTCTATTATCAATCAACGTTAGCAGGCTGCCATTAGCTCTATCACTGTCTTATATTTTTCTTTATCCCGTGATGTCATGAGTTTTTCAATAACAGCGATATTTTCCTGAGAGCCGATCGCTTCATCTCCCAAAATCTTAAGAACCATTGTTCCAAATTTTGCAGCATTACCTTCAGTTAAAAACCATTCCGGAGTATTTAAGAAGAAATCAAACGGAATAGATACGATCTATTACAGGTTAAAGTAAAATCAGCAGGAAGTAAAGAAACATGGTTCCCACGCGGAGTTTAACCATGTTCGTAACTTACCTTGATACATGTGGCAACAACTTGTGCCAAATGGCTCGTTGCGAATGGTGCATCGACTGCAATATCGCTCACTACATCAAGTGGACGTTGCAAACCTGCTAGAACTCTATCTTTAGCTATAACATCTTCGTCAATGCATCGAGTAACAATGGAGATCTTGAAACATTCAATCAAAGTGAGTTTCGAGTACGGTCAATTTTTCATGTAAAAGTTCTACTCACAAATTTATCGACTTCGGTCTGCTTTGCCTCCATAATTAAAAGGCACCCCCCACTTAAGACTGCTGATGTTCTTTCAACAACACCATCTCCGTTCCCGATTAACTCTTTCACCGATAAAACAGCATCATCAGAATCCCCACCTACAAAATATTCTTTAAGTATACTTTGAATACTTTTCTCGATATCTTTCTCAGTGGGTATTTTATCTGGAACAATAACTTTCTTTGGACCTTCTTCGATTTCTTGTAGCGCAGCAAATTTACTTGTCTTTGATGGTTCCAAAGAAGCGTTGTCAACTTTTGAGAATTTGCTATCAGAATAACTTCTTCTAATTGATTTTTTTGCTGGAACAGGCGTTATAAATCCATCCTCGTCAACGGTCGGGCCGGCACTCACTGATCGACTCAATTTGCTATTATTTCTGCTCATGCCACGAAGTGAATTACTGCTTCCACTTCTTCGTAAAGAGCTATTGCTAGAGCTACGCTTCATCTTTGACTCCTCACGAGCCGCCTCCTTATGAATTTGTGATAGAGTCTTAGCAGTCTCCACCTTCCGACGAGCTTCCCAACCTGAATGTATTTAATTCACTGAGCAATTAACCCATACAACAAAAAAGAAAAGCCATACTCTACCTTTATTTTTCATGTCGATTAAATCCTGGAGCATAAAACGTAGCCTTGTGCTTACAACTGGGTACCCATCTTTCTTTCTTGCTATTCCTTCAACCTTTGTCCAGCATTTAGCTAAGGTCACAGCACGATCAGGTTTACCACCTCTTTTGAAGTACTCGCTATGATCTTCTAGTCTAGCACCGACTGTAGACATAAGTTTAGTAAAACATTCGATCTTTTCTTCATCAACGTCTGCAGGATTATCTTCATCATCACCGAGAAGGATGGGCAAACAAAAAAGCATAGTTTTTATACTCAACAGATCTCCTTTATAGAGTTCGCCAATAAATTGCATGTGTCCAAGGTAATTTTTCTTAATTATTGATGCATGATATTCCTTTTCAGCTGGATCTTCGAGATCTTTCGTAGCAGCCAATATGCGCTCCCCTGTATCTTGCTCAAATTCTGCTTGACATCTTTCTAATAACAAGGTTTTAAATATCTTTCCTTTTTTGCTCTCAGCTTCTTCCCCTATTGCAGCCATGGGTGTAATAGCAAGTTTGAGACATAAGTTAGCATACATAGCTGCAAAATGCGGCTCTCCTTGAGCCTTGTTCACTATCAAGGAAATGGCTTCGCTCAGACATTTCCGATTTCGGCCAATACCAGCGTTGATGAAAGAATCTGAAACAACTTCGAATTTTGTCAAAGTGAGCTTATTCAAGCAAACAAGTGCACGCTTAAGAATGACGTCGTCACTTTCTTCGTCTTCTTCAGCACCCATGACCTTCGCCTTCCAACGTGTTTTCTCATTCTTCTGAATAGGTGCACATTCCTCAAGAGGTGGCGCTGTATCCTTATGGTTGCTTTTTCTCCTAGTGGGTGCAGCATCACCACCCATTCGCGGAGCTTCTACCTTTGTTTTGATTTCATCCTTGCGTTCATTATCAACCCATCTCCAAACCGGCAGGTCACCTTCTTCCGCAGATTTCCACGAATCTGGAGGATCCATACATTTAAGCCGCAAATCAAGAAGATCTTTTCCAGAAATACGCTTCACACCCTTTGCTCCTTCACTTCCCCCCTCTCCATTCTTCCACAACTCAACTTTATAGTGGTTTTCCGTCTGCCCATTATCGTTGTCATGACTAGAAACTGATTTCTTATGGCCATGCCGTTGCCCTCCTCGCCCTCCTCTATGTTGTCCACCACTATGCCTTCCACCTCCACTGTGATGACGACCAGCTGGTTTCTGCGATTTTACTACGGGCTTGGGAGGCAACGTCCTATCATCACTTATTGGCGCAGCTACCTTCACGGCATTAGATTTTTTGCCCCAAGCTGACGGTGGAGGAGGTGCTGCGACTGCACTTGCAGAGGAAGCTGAACTTGGAGTCCATGCCGGAGCCGATGCCTTCAACTGTAAAAACAACAAAGAGAGAAAAGAAGAAAAGCTGTTAGTTCGTTGGTTGTCACACTGGAGGATGCAGTAACGGCAATAAGCTAAGATAGCCAGTAAAGGGGGCATATTTCTCAATGTACGTACTACGGGAGAAAGTCAGGGAGAGGCCCATGTGAAAATCATTATCGATGAATGGTACAATCTTGTAGCCAATGCAAGCGATACTTTTCTCCAACGATACACAATTAAAATTCATTTATGCGGATGACTGTTGCAGTCGATCCTTACGCCTCACCTTACTTCCGGGGCTTTCTGATTTCGCTTCTTTCTTTTCACTCATCTTTAGATCCAGTAATCAATCAATATGTTGCCCACTTTCTTGATCAAATTGATGATGTGGTTAATTTTAGAATGAAAAAGGATTATCGTGTCTCGTGAAGTTTTGTTCGAAGCCTCGTCTTTATTTAGGAGTAAATGGATGCGGATATAACATATAAACCTTCGTCACAAGCAAATTCTTGAGGAGGTTTGTGTCAACTTTTCACAGTGCTTCTGGCACGCTGATGGTTGAAAGTATCGTAAAAGTCGCGTAGCTAAATTAATTTCTTTATGTTCACTTCTTCAAGTTGACAACATTAACTTTTGATTGAGAGAAAGTAATGATTCTAATTGTGCAAGCCTACATCATATACATACTACATTTTGACCGGCGCTTCATTGTAGTTATCAAAAAAATTAATCTTTTTGATAAAATGAATTATAGTTGGCTTATAAAGTTGTTAATCCATAAAATTCAGCGTCAATGCTGAATATCTAGCCGTCAAGTTCTCTCCAAATAATCGATCTTCTGTTCTGTTTCCCCATCATCATTCTGTTTATTTCTGTATGACTTCCGCACCCATTGGCTCGTCTCTAGGCTCTAAACCTAGAAAAAGTAATCTTTTCAATTACGATACGATGACATTTTTAATCCTTAATAGCGAAATTCGAATTCTCTACAATATTTTATTTTGAAAAAGTTTCGCAGCAAGGTAAGATGTAAAGAATGCTAATGCTTCGCACGTTAATTTGGTTTCAATTTTACATCCACATGTTTTGATGCCTTGCTCTATATCGCACCAAGAATTTAAATTTATTTTAAATCACGCAATTCACACAAACTTTTTATCCAACTCGTCACTGAAGGGGCAATACTCAAGACAACGAAACAAGAATGGAAAGAGGCATGTGTGAAATAGTTAAGAGGAAGCAAGAGATAAAATAAAGATGATTCAATATCTCCCTAATTTATGCCAAAGCACTACAGGCACTCGACAAAATTCGACAATGAAAAACATAGCTTAGCAACATTATGGCCTTCGCAAGAACTATTTTTAATGAAGAGTAGTAGCATCTTCTAAATGATCAACTCGCAATTCAGCTGATTCCTTTCTTGTGCATAATGCGAACATAAATACAAAAAATGTTGTGAGAGAGAACTCTCATTCGACATCTAAAGTTTCGATTGCAGCTGACTTAACAGGAAGAGAATCAAAACAGAGCCCTGCGCCATCATCGCTACTACCAGATATTTTCTTGTCGGTCGTGTGGCAGTCAAGCGAGCCATAAAACTTTATTTTTTTCTTAGCGCTGCCATATTCGTACCCAACTTCTTCTTTCTTCTTGGAACACACTTTTCCCTTCGTACATTCTCCGTTTCCCCACGTTACTTCTTCTTCACTAAGCAATGTTTCGAGTTCCATTATCCCCTTTTCTAAAGTGCTCATCTCTTTCTCAACTATAGCGTAGGTCGATAAGGCAAGCTCTCTCTTGAGTTCTTGCACGGTTTCCGAGTTTTCTTCCTGTGCCTCACTGAACTTTTCGTCCTCGTCTCCAATCCTTTGCGACGCATTCAGTTCCTTTAGCCGGGCAAAATTCTTCCTAGCATCCGACGGAAGCACATCCTCCTCTTCAAAATACGGAACAAAAGTAGTCATCCACCGATAACTCAAACGCTATTCTACTTGTTTAGCTAGCAAGCGGGAAATAGCTAAATATCCTCGTTCAGAGTTCCGCGATAAATTTCTCAAGGCAACGCAAACACTTCAACTCCACGGTTACGGAGGAGCGTTCTGGCCCTCAGTGAATTAATCGCGTTTAATGAAAACGTCGAAACTCCTCACAGCTTGAATTCCGTGCTCCTTCGATCGGTATTCCAACTGTAAGCGTAGTTGGCGTGAACCTCGCCTTCGGGGGGAGTGTCAACACTTCGGAAAAAATCGAACGAACCTCTGACGAAGTACGTATGACGAAAGTGATCTGCGTGAAAATTATTTAGCTCAAACGGCAACTTCAACATGAGTATAAATTCGCATTTCCCGCGCCGCGCCAGGAGGATCTGTAGGTCTATGAATAATAAAAATAAAAATCTTGATCATCCGTCCCCTCAACTATCATCTTTTTTTCATTTGTTTATATATCATTGAATACCTTTCGTAGCATACTTTATTCCTATTTGGAGTCGCTTTTGATCAGAGAAGGTGCTTGTCGTACCTAGCCTTGAGGCATCTCAATCCCATAACTTGGTCTGTACCAACTTCGTTCGGAAATATGAATGGGCACTGTGCTCTTAAGTGTTGCAGCAATTCTGCTGAGAAATCTTGGAAACGCTTTACTAGAAACGTTTGTCAAAAATAACTTTTCCTTGTGACTCTGAGGATAGCAACACCCGAATTTTTAGCCATATCCTTTTCACGACACTTGTGTCCCTACTCGTTTTTGTCCATGTCGATTACTTTGCATTCACTTCACTTCAGGGGTTGGAGGGGAGGGGTGGGGGGGGGCGTTACAGTCCATATTTGAATTGAAAAGCAAATGTTTTGTACGCCCCAGGCCCCAGTAGAAACTGAAAATGCGGTCCTTCGGCCTTCGGTTCAAATTTTTATGACCTCTTATGAAATAAATTAGCCAATTTTATATAGAATCCTCAAACATCGATTTGAACGAATTTCGAATTTACATGTTACAGAACACAGAACACAGAACTGAAAGCTGAAAGATCCTTTTGATGGGAATATATGCGAACTTTTATTTATGACTGATCTCGGATCTGATCAGAGCTGAACAGCCATTCATCAGAGAAAAAAGCTCACGATATGATGGTATGATGGAATTTCTGGTAATAAAGGAGCAGATTTCTTCACATGCAACGTGTAAACGCTTATACTCTCTATACAAATGTCAGATCCTGCACAAGTTTTCTCCCCAAATGATGATGCGCCGTCTGCAGCCAAACCGGTCAAGCGATCGCTTCCAATTTCGATAGAAGATGAACATGGTCCGTTGACAACCGAGGGAGAAATGCCTCAAAAGAAATTTTACCGTTCTAGAGCACACTGGTAGGTACAATGTTGACTGGTTTGGTCGAATTTGAATTCCTATATTCCAACGTATAACCATCTTATAACCATCTTCTTTCGATTTTCTCTCGCATTGTTTCCAAAAGCAATCCTCTTTCACATAATGACACTTTTGCTTATCCAACCGGTGGCCCAGATTACATGGATTGGTCCAAGCACTTCACGATTTGTGGAGAAGATGGAAGTATGGCTCCAAACATTCTTGATATCGGGTGTGGTTTCGGTGGTCTGACTGTAGCACTGGCTGAGCTATTACCAAGCAATCAATATAGAATTCTTGGTCTGGAAATTAGAGCTAAGGTTACTGAGTATGTGCGGCTTCGTATAGCAGCGCTTCGAAAAGAAGCAGCTAATGAAAAATATGGCAACTGTTCTGTTATGAGGTCAAATACTATGAAATATATGCCCAACTTGTTTCATAAAGCGTCAATCGAGAAATTATTCTTTTGTTTTCCTGACCCTAACTTCAAACGAAAGAATCACCAGCGCCGGATCATTAGTGAACGCCTATTAACGGAGTATGCGTATTTCCTCAAAACAAAGGGCAGGTTATATGCTATTACCGATGTGGAGGAGTTACATGAATGGCACCTTTCAAAATGTCGAGCTCATCCCTTATTTCGAGAGTTAGATGAAGAAGAATTAAAGGCTGATGTTTGCGTCGAAGCTATGAAAAAAGAAACTGAAGAAGGCAAGAAAGTGGAGCGAGCAGGCGCCAAAAAGTATTTTGCAGTATTCGAAAAGGTAGAGCTTGCTCCATTGATTAACTCTTCAAACTTTTGGTCAACTTAGGTTTGAAGGAAGAGCAGAAATGTGGTTTTCAAAACATCATGAAATGCTTGTTACGTTTTCCACCTAAGTGTACATTTTGAAGTATATTGAAAAACACTATGAAGATGGGTGATCTCGAATTTACAAAGCCCTTTCATTTTCTCTGTCTCCAACTTGATAACGAGTCTTTGTGAGCATTACCACCTCAATTATTATGAATACATTACGACTATTTGTAAATTGTTAAAAATTTGTCTGCTAAATTTCTGTCAGGGTATCTAATTATTTGGGGAAAAGGATAATGTTCCTTTAATTTATCGGGAAAAGTATAACTTACCCGTTTCATTATCATGATAAGTTTGATATAACCACGATTCATTAAAGACAATACTTTTTCTCAATTGATATTGGAAAAGCACAACATTCCCGTGATTTGCATGGAAAGGAAGAGAGAAACTCTCTATGCTATCCACTTAAGCATTGACGCCAACTTCTAATTGTATCAGGTTTTCTCGTCGTAAAAATATTTTTGCTGAAATTGGTATCGTTACCTTCATTAATCATCAAGTACGGGCAGACACTACGTTGGGGAGATGATATTCACCCTCACCACTCATGTGTACAAGTGGACTCAAAGCTTTCACTCAAAAAAGAAACATCATAACATCACACATCACATACATCACAAATCACACATAACACACCCACATATCAACCACACACATATCAACCACTACCTATTTGTGAGAGGAACATTATCTTATCCTCCATCCTAGTCTAAATGTAACAATAAAATTTTGCACGAATCGAACAGAATAAAAAGTGCCCCGGCCAGATAGAAGAACCTTTATTCGATCATAATGTTCTATCACAAAAGCTGCTTATTGTACCTTGTATTCTTAAAGGGATTGATAATTCTTGGCGGTGTTCAAGCGTTATCATTTTCGTTCGGAATCAGCCCAAATAGTCTTCGTAGTGATGTATTTCACCACATGGCATCTCCGAAACAATATGATTTTGAAATAGTTGTTGAAAATAGAGCGTTGAGGAAGAGTAGAAGCGATGGTAGAGAGGCACACATATTTGTTGAAACTGCATTTGTTGCTGATCTGTTTCTTGAATCTCTAGGGGCTCAGTCCGTCGTTGCTACAAAAAAGTGTTCGGATGGCACAGCACAGGATGTTTTTGATGAACCATATGTACACGCAGAGTTGAACGATCACCAGAGGAATAAGTTGGTAGATTCGTTGGATTTGCTACCGAAACAAGATGTAATTCCCGAAACATCTTCAACGAGACATTTGTGGGACCAGTCTAAAATTATTGCTCGATTTGTTAATAGTAACGTTGAGCCTGAGATATCGGCTGCATCCATCATTAATGCGCTAGAAGGGTTCCTTACAGAAGATGACGATGATATCATTCAGCTGAGATATAGAGTTGAGTCTATCAACGCTTTAGATGAGAAAAACATAGACTGGTGCGAAGAATTAGAGAAAAACTGGCCGCCATCTTTACTGATAGGTGGCGATACTTCGCAACTTAACGTTGTCCCAGTGCTTGCAACCTTAACGTTTCATTCACATGAAGATTGTCAAAATATTGTTGGTGAAGGGAACGCTTACGAGAAGATTGTGCTTGAGGTGAGTTGGTTGCTATCGGGATTGAAGCATACTACTTATCGTCCCCTTATCGCCATAACTCTCATTGCTTATTTGATGGGAAGGGTGGCAGTTCTTTCGGTACAGGGTATCATCCGACAGCACAACTTTGTGCGAAATGGATATTTGATGCGTTTGAACGTGAACATTTAAATGTGCGGAATAATTACAGAGTTCTTGATTACGGAAGTGGGAGCGGGTAAGTTTACAGGACCATGAAGACCTCGTGCGAAACTAAATTATTAATCGTAAAACAATCATGAAGGATCCTGAGTTTTCTGGTACTGCTAGCAGCCAGAAGAGTAGGAATTGATGGTAATATCAAAGTTGAAGGAGTCGAAGTTGATCCTGTTGCAATCGAAGCAGCAAGAAGGAACTGCAATTTGAATGACTTCATTGAGCCATTACAGGTAGAATTTTTTGGTTAGTGTGTTATATTAATATTGCCTTAATGATTAAGCCTAACGAAAGTTTATTGAAATAGCTCCTATGAAGGGATCGCCAGGAAGCGAATTGTGGGATACGATTACAGGTGCAATTTCGAAGGATCCTTATGAAGTAGCATCTTCACTTCCTCAAAACCGTGTTGGTACTTACGATATCATTATGGCAAACATTATTGCACAATCTTTAATCAGTCTCGCGTCAACTTTGGCTACTCTTGCGAAGGTTGGGTGCGGACGAATTCTATTATCAGGCCTACAGGAAAATCAAATTCAAGCTGTTATGCATGCCTACTCTCCGTATTTCGAAAATTTCAAAATTTTTGGTGCAATTGACGAATGGGTTGTTCTGGAGGGAACACGAAAACCTGGTGATTAGATTTTCCCTCAGGCCGCACAGGAAGAAAGGGTTTGCAAACGCTAAAATAGTACCAATCAAATAATGAATGATATTGGTGACCTCGACCTCGTCACGTAGGCGGATGCATACATCGTTATTCTTTGTTTTCGAAATAATTCATTCACCATGCTATTTTACTTGTTTTAAAATATACTTCAATATTCTTCGTATTAAGTAACTTACGCATTATGAACATGAAACTTTATTTCGATGTTACATAACAACCTGCACTCAATTCAATTTCGTGAACCAAACGGTCTTGTCGTGCGTCGATACCAACAAGACGTAACAAAAAAATGAATTTTTCAGATTCGAGTATCGTATGTAATTATTTCGTGCTCATCCATACTATTCAGTCGGTGTAGAACATAATCAACAGTGACTTTTAAGTCTCGCGAGCGTGGGGAAGCTCCATTAAAACATCATACGGTACGTCGACTGGCATCAACTACTGGTTGTTCTACACCTCCTTGCGAAATAGACAAATTGTAGTAATGGATACATTGATATATCTAGTAATGCTTGTTATTGTCACTATTCTGCTCACATGTTTAATAATCTGCTTGATGAAGGGCAAAATCAGTCCTGGGATTCCGTTTACTCGCCTTGTGATTCTTTATTTCCTGACTCTTTATTTTTTTCCAAGAATGCAAATCGTTCATCTCTTATCTCTTTCCACTTCTTCTTAGACGCACGAACGGAATTCTTCGTCCGCTCTTCCTCTTTACGTTCTTCTTTGTTGGGGTCCATCAAATTCCCAAAGAATTCCGATGGATCAAGACAGGCCATGAGTAAAGAGCTCGCCTCCTTCTCCTTGCTCTTCTTTAATTTATCAGTATTTCCAAGTTTTTCACTTATTTCATCTGCTTCCTCTGTTTTACCTTGTGCCCTAAGGACTTGCTGTAAGTAGTTTTCAAGCTGATAAGTTTCGAAGTGATCGGGTCCAATGTCGGGCGATGCAGAACGTAATCGAATCAATGCTCTATGTGGTTGACGTAACATAAAATTAAAATTAGATTCAATTGCTTGAAAAGAAAGCAATAACTTGACAAACCAAGACCTTACCGTAAAGTCGTTTCAGCCCAAACATAAAGGCCATGTTGCATGAAAAGACCTACTTCAGCGAAGTAATCAAGGATATATTTCTCGTGATACCATTCAACTGAATCGATAGGCATACTTGAAACTGCCTCTTCGGACATAACGATAATTTCTGCACGTGTCTTCTTGTCCAAACCAGCTAATGCATCAAACGGGTCATCAAAAGTATCCGTATTGTACTCTTGACAGTGACGATAGTGTCTATACCCATCTACCCCGCAGATACACCACATTGGCCATAAATGAATTTGAATCTCGCAAATATGATTTTTCAGTTCCAGGTTGATCTTGCAATCACGGTATCCACCAACAAGTGGACTATTCTTTTCTTTCAATGAAGAAAGCTTGACACGTCGAATGATTGGACCAAACGAATCACGGGCAAGTTCTAGTAAAGCCAAGAGGGTGGGAACGTCTTTTACAACTAAGAGAGCTCTGCAATAATCAGTAACTTTTAGTGGATCGTTGCTGTATTTTTTCTCTGCCTTTTTCAATGCTGCAGAGTATTCTTTGACTGGACCAACTCCAACTTCTTCCATACCCAAACTTCCAGCCAACGCCTTACATATTTCTACTAGACTCGGCATAGCTCCTTGTGCTTTTTCACATAGATCTTTACATATTTCACTATTACTCAAACTTTTGTACTCAGGTAAAGACTTTTGGACCACCTGTTTGTTAAAGTTCTCGTATCCATTATCACCGGGGTCTGCAAGCCCAGTCATACTGTTCAAATAGGGATAAACTGGATCAAGTTTGAGTTTATCAAAAACCTCTTCATATTTCTTGCGATCGCGCAATAGCGAGCATATCATCCTATAGAAATCCCACGAATCTTTAATCACGGCACGACGCTTTGCAACACTCTCAAGAGTCTCTTCATCGAAATCTTCATCACCTTCTGCAGTTTGAGGTTCAACGTTGTAAAAAATAGCGCCGCCTGCTGATTTCCCTGGACCTCCTGGGGTTTTCCCGGTACGGATCAAGTTATTACTATAAGCTGCCAAGTTAAGGTATTCCGATTCCGACGTGATATGTTTCTCTTTAGCCGCCGTACCAGCGTTATGAGATAACATCATCTCTATCGCCTCAAGCCACGAAATGGCAGTACGTTGTTCACATGCAGTAATCGTGACATGACTCCCATCAATTCCTGTAAGGCAAATACCACGTCGATGACCATCGTTGCTTGGGGAAGCAGCCGACACAATCATTTCAGAGAAAAGATTTTCCACATCGGTCTTGCTGTTCGGACTGGACATGAGCGTCACAGTATGATTCAACGTATCGAGTTGATAGATAAGTATACCCTCTGGAACTCGTTTGTATTTGTCCACTGGTACAGGCTCTTCTTCTTTTTCTTCTCCTTCATCTTCTACCACTACTTCTGTCGAAACAGCTTCTTCTGCAGCCGGATCGACCACAGCATCTGTGGTAGAGCTCTTTCCCGCGCAGCATCCCCCTCCGCTCTTCTTTGCAGGAGGAGCTGCTTTAGGTACTGGTTTCACCTCCGGTTCAGGTTTCACTTCACCATTTGATTCGATCAAATCTTGGCTTGCTTCAAGTTCTAACGCATGACGTCCCTCACCCTCTTTCGGTGGCCAGTCATACGCCGGATCAACGAATGCAGCCTCCAATGTTGTACCGACGGGTGTGGACATGTTATGTAGCTTTTTTCAGTCGTAAATGAATACCAAACAAAAAATGACAAAATTTCAAATTGTAAATTGTAAGCACTAGATGTTTATCCAAAAGACTTATGAGATACATGTCAAAGGAGTTGCATTCTCGTAGACAAGATTTGATTTAACGTCAGCCTACAAAGTTTCATCCGTTACAATTATTGCCCGATGATTTTTAAATATATGTCGGCATTCGGTATTCTCGCCAATTTTTCATGTGTGTTATCTAAATAAATGAATATGCATGTACCATGCTGGTGCCAGTTTTATGATCAAGCTCAAGGCCCAAAAGGCGGGAAAAGAGAAAAGAGAGCTTTGGCAGCGCGCAGAGCGCAGCGAGTGAAAAAGGCCTGACAAGTAGTTTTTTGTATTGCGTTATGACTTATGACAACGAGGTTCGGTGCTTGTGTTAGTAATTTGACTAAATCGATGGTAATGGGAACTCTGCTCGGATCTTCAAATATTTTAATCGCCCTAAATTTGTTGAACTGCTAGTCTGTAATAGAAAGAGAAATCTTTAGGCCCTACATGTTTTTCCAAAATTAAACAGGTTGGAATTTCTTTATTTAGTTCACAGTAGAACAGAAGATCAAGAGGAAAACAAATATCTACAAAAGTAATCTGGTTTACTACTTGCAACTTGCAAAACGCCAACAGCAAATCATTTAGTAACAAAATTAGCTACATATAGGAAATACCGGTAGTTAAGTGTTTTATTAATAACATCTGTTATGTAAAAAGTACTTGTTAATGTATAATTGTACAAACGTTGGCGAGTTGATGACATTTTGAGAACTTTCGACCAATTTGACATCATGAAAACCTTTCGACCTGATTGGTCAATTGCCAAATACTTGCAGTGGGCTTTGAGACAATTAGCCAATCATATGTCGTGATTTTTTGGCTCAAACCATTAATTGGCTTTTTTCGCTTTCTTGAAATCGATCGTTCTTGCAAATTGCAAAACAAATACCTGGTACAGTAATACCTCGTTATGACCAGTAGATAAGACCACATTCTTATAAGACCAGGAAATTCTTCACTTGGTCTTAAAACGAAATTAGCCTAAATTAGTCCTATGCACGGCACGTGATCGACCATTCTTTGGTTTTCTTCCAATATCATAGCCATAAATCATCATAGATAACCACTAAATGTACTGAATTAGAATTTGTCAATCATTATCTCTTTGACTTTTCGAAATTGTAATCATGCATTCACGTA
>Ga0209092_10001514_pt1 | contig 22502 bp, 17 predicted proteins | sample FraStrMetagenome_FD_187446 | JGI IMG/M metagenome (GOLD analysis project Ga0209092, IMG submission 187446) | Marine eukaryotic phytoplankton communities from Arctic Ocean - Fram Strait ARC3M Metagenome (SPAdes) (version 2) | ecosystem: Environmental > Aquatic > Marine > Oceanic | place: Fram... | reverse complement strand
TGATCTTTTCGCGAAGGTTTCGGATCGTATCCGTGCTCTTCGAAAAGAACTAGCAAGCGAAACTATTGAGAACAGTAAAAAAGAACTGGAAGAGGAGATTGCGAAATTGCAATCCAAAAAGGCAGAACTGCGCAGTCAGATTTAATATTGTGATTTCTTCTTTGCAACATACATCAAATCCACGTCTTCATTTTTGCATATTTTCAGATGGAATATTTCTATATATTTCATTCTGGGTCAAGTGAAATATATTTTCATTTTGATCATTTTATAAATATCCGTGTCTATTCTTAAAACAATATTTCAAACATGAATTGTTGGAGTCTATTGGTGTCAATTCACATACTTTCTTCTATTTGTTCCGCCAAATTATATTTTATAAATCAAATGCAGTGCGAGTTTGGACATTCAAAGAGAATTATAAGAGAAATGATTTTACGAGCAGGATCAAAAGTGATACATAAAACTAATCAATGGAACCTTGTATTTGTTATTTTACATGTCGTAGAAAGAGAAAGGGAGACATTAAGATTTTTGACCTCTTTGGTGAGTGCAACTACAATCTAAACCCCATGATATCAAGATGATACAAGTTAAGAGATGCTCAAGTAGATAGTAATCATACGAGCTGAAAAGTATAACGTCATTTTTTCTTATGCTCATTTCAGATATTAATTATCAATCGCGAATTGTCTCGAATAATACGTATGACATCATTCATTGATGAACACAAAGAACGATGACCAATCGTTGTACGACAGGGATGAATCTTTGCTTGAAGGATCTTGCTATCATGAATATGGTTGGGATCACATTTTAGTGACTAAGATATCAACAAATGTGACAATTCATCACAGTTCGTAGATTGGTTGGTCTCAAGACGTTCTGTGACATGGGGAAAACTTCACAGAAAAACCTGTTAGCCCATGCATTTGGAATTATTTATTTCGAAAGGTATACACTGAATGACCCTTGTCCACCACCATATCGAATTTTCAACGTACATTACATACTCGGTTGGGTAACAAAATACTCTCTAGGTGTCTTGCCCTCAAAAACATGTGCGATAGAATGATACTGATAAACTTACTCTAAATTCCATGCGTTTGTTTTATTTCGTAGGATGTTCCTACGATGATCGCACTTGACCTCATAAGAACTTTTTTGGGTTGATCTGTCAATATTGAGTATTCTCTCAACGCACAAACTCCATTTAATTAGACATTTGAAAGAACTAAATAGTTTGTTCCCGTTTTTGATCCACATTATAAACTGAATTCAATGAAAAATGGATTTGAAATTAGCCACGATCAACACGATATATACCATATTGTACAGATTTAATATGATATTATTCGTGTTCAAACTTCACTTGTGTTTGAAGACCTGATCTACGTTTTTAAATTGTGTGTTGGAATTCGAATCCGTGAACGACTAATATTATATAGGAGACTCAACAATTTAAATAACATAAATATAGTGTAACACCAGCTTTAAGTAAGTATATTAGTGGTCTATGTATAGATCCATGTAGGTGTGACATATACACAATCACAAATATTATTTAGGCTTACTTATGAAGTTGTAAAGCCTAATAAAGAACGGAGTGTGCGTAAGTATAGAAGCAGGAATAGAACATCTCCAAGAGGTTCAATATCAATCCCATCTTTGAACTAATGACTGGAGACTTTTAAATCCTTTACCTCAAACGTATGCAAAATGAATCGTACTATAGGAAGCCAACGTTAGAACATACATGACCAGTTAATTGGAGGAACTCAGGAGACTTTCTCCGTGGTTTATTTAATCAATTTATTATAGACCATTCGAACAAGAACTGTTCATAAAATATTAATCTAACGACTTCTCTCGGACTATATTCCAAAAAACTTTTAATCATGTTAAAAGTACGTTCCCTCATTCTATCTTCATGCTTTATCATCCTTTGTTCACTGCGATCTCAGTTCTAACTTCTTGTCTCTCCTCCATAAATTGTTTCAGATTAAATCGAACAAAAGCAATAATCCTCCTGTCATGGAGGTAAAGAAGTACGACACACGAACTGCTGATAAAGATGTTTCCTCCGAAAATCCAACCAGAATCTCCCTCAACCGAAAGATTCTACACCAAAATATCAATATTCCATCCCTTACCAAAAAGAAGAAACGCAATTCTCCATCCCGTCGAAGGAAAGCACGTGGAGTGAATAAGAATGAAAAGAAAAAAGGCGGTCCCACCAGTGTCGTAAAACACGACATGCCAATGGGAAAAAGAGATCTTTATTTTGCATTAGATTGTGAAATGGTGGGTGTAGGACCCTACGGAGCTAAATCAGCATTAGCAAGGGTCTCTATCGTGAATTGGGATTGTGAGGTTGTGTTAGACACCTTTGTGAAAGTACCTGTTCCTGTCACCGATTATAGAACGTTTGTATCAGGTATAACATCGGAGGATCTTGAATCAGGCGAGGCAATGGACTTGGAAGATGTTCGCACGAAAGTACAAAATATTCTTCGTGGAAAAATCTTGATAGGTCATGCTTTGGGAAATGATCTGAATGCTCTTACTATCACGCATCCCTGGTGTGATACCAGAGACACAGCCAATTATTTACCTTTCATGAGGGAAATCGTGGATCATCAGAATAGAAGAATGATGACTCCTAGGAGACTGAAAGATTTGACAATGGAAGAGTTGGGAAGAGAAATACAGGTGCTTGGTGATGCTCATAGCTCTGTTGAGGATGCAATAGCAGCACTAGAACTATACAAAGGAGCTAGGCCTAAATGGGAAGCTTTCATGTGCGAACAAGTCAACAAAGCCAATGAACTAGAAACTACAAGAAGGCAAAAAGCACTAAGCTTTATGAAACGTCGCGTGCAACCTATGGTTATGTACGACCAACCTATGCAAGCGAAATCCTTTACTCCACAAATTGTTCCACTTTCACCACCCAACATGCCTGTGCCTTACCTCCCCCCTCATGGCCAAGCATTTTACCCTCATTACAAACCACAAATTAATCAACGTATGTTGCCTAGAATGATCCAAAATCACCCCCCTGCAAACCTTTACATTTCCACCAACTAATTGTGAACGAGTCACAAACATTCAAACTGTACACTAGAGAGACTATAGAAATATAAGAAACGAAGTCGAACGACTTTTGTAAAATAAAAAAATTAGATGACATCTTTTTCGTATCTTTGGCATTATCATTCTAGATCTTATTATTGTTCCTTCGAGCATCTATGACAGAGAGTCGATTGGATGATTTTCTGAAATGTATTCCTACTGTTGCAGAAAAAGAGTCGTCTACATAAGTGGTCTAACGTGCGTTTGGGCTTGTTTATATGCAGGAATTTACTTTCACAATTTTTGGATTTATGGAGTTTCATGGGATTCCAATGGTCCTTACATAGTTTGTTGGCAATCTGAATAGGTCCTAAGTAGTAAGCTACAACGGAGTAATTACGTCTAATTCGTAGCAACAACATTCATCAATTAGATTGAAAATTTCTATGAATCGGAAGGTGACGAATATTCTTAAAGACACAAGATCTCATAGTGTAATCGGATATACATTCTGAATATAATTATAGAAAATTAGAAAGTCAATCCAGTTTTTTCGTATATTATTTCTGTCAGGAACAGATTTCATTCATCGTTGCAACGGCAAACGAAGAAATACATACCTACTACATATTGTCCACATTTCTAACTAAATTTAATTTTACAAGCATGTGACAAATTCCCATTCTGTTACTTCTATTTTGTGATAAAGCAGATAGGGAGACGATCCTAGTGTGACACTATTCAAAATTTATTCCAGCGTGAAACATTGGTAAATTTAGAAATTCTATAATCCTCTGTACAACCTTTGAATGAACCCTCCAAGCACAGAAGCTTTTTGAGATTAGTAAAAGAGTTTGATTAGTTACCAAATTGCAAATGTCTCTCTCAGCTTCCAGAACCTCCGAAAAGAATCATGCACCAGAGGGTAAGTTTGGTGGTATTTGACATGTAATTCCATTCCTTCATGATGGATGGATTTTTTTTTTCTTCCGAGAAATTTCAGCATTTCGTGGGATTCGTTTTTGAAAAATGTGGGTGGTGGAGTCTCAACTAGAATGTCTTTATGAGAGGACTTGAGTACCAAGTGTTTTGATTCGATCTATATTTCAATTTCGTGAAGTGGAATTTGAATTTTCAATCAAGGAAAGACTTGTAAATTATTGTCTGCAATAGCAATCGTCACGGATGCGGTCCAAAGTTTCAAGGTCATATTTTCACCTATCTTCCATCATTCATGTGGGATGATTATTTAGCCTCTCCTCATTTGCCAGTCTATCCTATTTCTTCCTGCATTGAGTCTAGCGCACTAAGCTGTCATTCAGAACTCACCACTTGCTTTTATAATTCTCCAACTTTCTTAACAGCTACGTCTGACGAAGCAGGTAGTCAGAGTACCGATACAAAAACGAAAGGACGATCGAATGGTGCATCACAGGGTTCAAAACCAACAAGTCGTTATGATTCTTCTTTAGGTCTTTTGACAAAGAAGTTTGTTCAACTATTATCGGAAGCCCACAATGGAATACTTGATTTAAATATTGCCGCAAATGCCCTCGGAGTTCAAAAACGACGAATATATGATATCACCAATGTACTAGAAGGAATTGCACTCATAGAAAAACGAAGCAAGAATCATGTTGCCTGGGCTTCCGAAGAAGCGAAAGAAGGAAGTCAATTGAGTCACAATGGTGGATTTTCAAGACGACAGCAATGTTCTATGCTTCGATCAGACCTCACAAAATTACACACAGACGAAAGAGTTTTGGATGACATGATCAGAAATGCAACCTATATGTTGAAATCATATACAGAAGCTGGATATCAAAATGGTTCAAGAGATTACATGGCAAAACATTTAAGTGTCTCTGCGAATGATTTAAGATCTCTTCCTCATTTTCAACATGATTCGGTTATTTCAATAAAAGCTCCAGCTGGGACTGCATTGGAAGTGCCTGATCCAGATGAAGGAATGCATGGCACTGGCAAACGAAAATACAATATATTTTTGAATAGCGAGAACACACGATATCCAGTCAATATCAGACCTGTGAAAAATTGTGTCAAGCCAAAGGGGAACCCTATGAATCGTGAAGGGTTTTGGATTTTATCGCAAGGGAAAAAGAGTCCTATAATGAATCATGGGCAAAATTACAATGGTAGATATCACACCATGCAATCAAATAATTATCCACATTATGATACTTATGAAGGGAATAGAAGATCTGATTATCAAAGGTCACACCATCTTCCAAATCATCAATATCATTCCAATGGGCCAATGCCCCCCAATACCAATGAACAATATAGTATGACGTCAATGCTACCCCCTCCTCGAGTTTCTTCCTCCAATCCTTTTTATCACCGTGGGACAGAGCAACGAACACATGCTAAACGACCTGAAGATTTCCACAAAAATGATCCAAAAAATCTCAATACTTGTGAAAGTGGTTCTTCTTGTGAGTTATTGCCCCCACCCAAGCTAAATAGAAAACATAAGGAACTTCAACAGATTTCTCCCAGTCCCACAAGACACCGACACAAGAGAAATAGACATCCGTTGTCTCCATCTGTAGTTCCTACCATCCCACCACCTCATTTGTTTCCAAGGGGGAATAATAAAGCCATGCAACAATATTACGATTCACCAGCAAGAAAAGCACCTCGTCAATATCCACCGTATGAACGATGGTCTAGACACAACAGCAGTAGTAGACCGAGAGAACATATGAATGTCTTTGGATCTCCACCCCGGAATAACGTTCCAAAGTCTCATGATATGATTCAAGGATCCTCTGATCATAGATATGGCCATGATGGCGTTGCTCGATCTTTTCCACCTTCCAAGATAACAATATCTTCTTCCAATACTGCATCTACCATTGGTTCTCTCTCACCAGGAGTAGGTGATCCACACTCTAATTTTCGTCCACCTCCATCGAGCAAATCTCAGTTTGGAAATGATACCAACGAAACCTCACCTTTACCATTTGGATCTATGAATCATGATAGTCCAAAAGAAAACTCTAACCTCTTCAAGGCTCCCAAATTAATCCCCAATGAGCAAAGTCCTCCTCCAACCAAAAATGCAACTCAAATCAATTCGGAATTTTCCTCACCTTTTCTAATGTCGAGTCCTTCCAATCATCATGATCTTCCTTTCTTACCGGAAGATCTTTTATCTCCCAATAATCATGGGAATGGAGGTAGAGCAGGGTACTTTAGGTAAACGCTTTGAGAAAGGATAAGCATTTTTCACATATCTACATCATAATTATTACATCCATAGTTTAAATCATAAATGAATTAACTTCATCATCATGTTTTGATGAATGGAAGTTAACATTATATAAATATTCACATAGATAGCTAGAATATAATGAATTTGAAATACCCAAAATGAAAAGAATTCGACATGGATAAATATAATGTGAATTGAGTTAGATGATGATCAAGATTTCTTTCCGCTTTTGGAAGTCTCTTCAGAGGTGGAGACTCACTTCGGAATATCACGACTCTTTTGTACAAACGAGTAACTTTTTCTGTTTTCAACATTCATTTGCAATATACTCATAGATGTACTAATTGCGGTGTGCTCATTAAATGTGCAATAGATACCCTCTGAAGGGATTTTTGGATTTTGGGCTTCGCATTGGAATTTGAAGGCGCTAAAAATGGTAACGAAAATATGTTTGTCTTTTATGTGACGTGTCCAACCTCATATAATTGAACATACGCATAATTTGTTCTTTAGATAAATATGAAAATGACGTATTTCCTCCCAAGAATCATGATGCTCTGCCATCCATCACCCACCGCACAAGAATGAAAAGTAGATGCCACAAAGCCAAACTACATAATTTTTTTCACAAGTGTGAGAACCACATCCACAACACCACAAGAATTATAGAACATCCCAATAAAAAAAGGAACAAATGTGGCGCTATTTATCACCCATCATCGTGACTCATGTTTTAATTCAGATAAAACCTTTGTCTGCCTTTACAACAGCAGTCTTCCCTCCACAAAACTCAATCTTTTCAAAATCATATTCAATCTCCAAAAGAATATCAAAATCCAACGTATTCACAATGTCATCTGCTGAATATGTAGAAATCACAACTCCAACTCAATTCGAAACACCATCGCTTTTGCATAAAATTCATGTACAACCTTTCTTGACCGAAGAGGAATCTAAGAATTGTTTAAACATTGCGGACAAATATGCAAACGAATCGTTGTGTTGGGAAAAACCATCCGATCGACATGTCTCATATCGAACGGTGGATTTTGAAGTAGAAGATTGTCAAGAATTATCCTCCTATTTAGGTGAATTGAATTTTTTCAATCGTATTACAGAACGAATGGGGGAAGCTTATGATCTTGATCCTCGAGATTTGGAATGTTTGGATTTTTTTTGTGCTCAATATGAAGCTAAAAAGAAGGATGGTGATGATGATGATGACAAAGGAGATGAAGAAGTGAAGCTAACGATGGACCATTTGGAATATCATCGAGATGAATCTTTGCTTTCATTTACAGTTTTACTTTCTGATCCATCTAGTTTTGAAGGTGGTGGGACTATTTTTGATTGTCTTCATTTAGATTCCGATGAGGATCAACATCAATATCCAGATGTTGTGCACCGTACTACACAGGGTGGGGTTATTCGCCCCAAAACACAAGGAAATTGCGTATTGCACAGTGGAAAAATGTTACATGGTGCGGATAAAATTACCTCTGGATTACGGACTGTTTTTGTAGGGTTTGTCGAAGTTGCTCCTTATGTGCAAGCATCTGGAGTGCTAGGTGAAGCATGTAAAGAATGGGGACGTATGGATGTTGCCAAATTACGTGCTGAATATCAAAATAAAAAAAAGAAGGAAGTTGATTCCACAGAAGAAAAACATGGATGGAAGACCAATAATAAACGTTGGTTGCCACATTTAGGAGGAAAAAATAGTTCTTTGTTATGTTTTTCACCTTTCTTTTCGTCTGTCCTGAAACGAAATGAGGAAGAATATCAAAGAAAACATCGTTTACTAACTGAAGATTTTTTTTTACATCATGCTCTTCTTCCAAAAGATGAACGACAGGGATCCCGAGAGAATCTGTTTGGAGGAGATTTTGCTGATATTACTATATTAGAACCAATAGATTAAAAGTACTAAACGACGCAATACTTATATGAAATCATTGTATTTTGGAAAGACCAAAAGAAAGGGAATATTACTATAATAATTCATAAAAAAGGAGTAAGTCAACATCCTTCCATTCTAATATTACATTCAATCTATATTTTGTGTTTTCTTACACAATCTTCTTAGGTATATAAATTCAGCTTGTTATAAAAATGTGAATAGTATTTATCATAAAATGTAAAAGAAATTAAAGGATTTGTTTCAATCCAGGCAAAGTTTTCATCCAATGTGCAAGTGGCCAAAGCACAGCATGAGATAATATATTACAAACAAACCACCCAAAAAATAAAACAAGCCCACCTTTATCAGGTCCAACTAGTTGACTGTAGGACATCGTAAAGTCCTCAAACTGGATACCATCACCTACTCCTGTAGCATTGTAAATCACAACAAAGATACAAGTGAATGCAGTTACAACCACAGGATGAATAATGTACACTCCATAAGCTGCACTTGATAAGTATTTGGAAAGCGCCGTTGCTTGATCGGCATAGGTTTGAAAAAATTCAAGGACCACCAGAGACATATCAATGCAAAATAATCCGGTAAGAATAAATAATGGAATCCAATATTCGAGTTCCATACATGCAATGATTAGAATAGCTTCTACAATCGTAAGAAGTCGAAGAAACCAAATTGGAAAATCAATTTGATCACGTAGGGGAATCTCCAGCCAATGATTATGGTAGGCCAAAATACCCATAATGAAAAAGAAAACATCATTGATTAAGGATCCCATTGCGATTGGCATGAAAAAGAAATCACCTCGTTTACTCAATGCTACGATGACACCAAACATGCACAATCCGCAAATAAGAATACCTCCAATCCCCTCTCGAACTAGAAATTTAGGCATTTTCATTTCTTTGATGACAAGTCCACTCGTATTCTTGACGGTAGAGGAAGAATACACGGTATTGAAAATGATTAACCAAAAAAGAAACCAGGCTGGTCCATAATTCATAACATAATCAAATGGAGATCCGGATGTAGCCAATGCAATAAGTATAGCGATCGGCATGATGATAAAAAATACCAAATAGAATGGTATGAGATATCGTTTGGCCCGTTCATAATGAAATTCCCAAAGTTCTTTCCTCAAATAGCTTGATGGTACAAAGTAGGCACTAATGAAAAAGAACAAGGACATGAAGTATGACTGATTCAACAGTGCGAAGGATGATAGACACTTTGTGAAGATAGGAGATTCTGACAAGTCTTCTGGAGAATGCAATCCAATCATAATAGTCCACGAATTAGCTCCACATCCACCAAAGGAGCATGAGACATGATGTGAGACGACCAAAGCTGTTAGAAAAACTTTGACATTGTCCAAATAATGCAATCTTGGTCTTGCTTGTGTAGATGTGTTTCTTTCAGGAGATGGTAAAAGAATATGTGAATCTAGATTTGTCTCTGATAAAGGTGCTGGTTGATTCTTTTTTATCCAGCCATAGCAAAAACTCAAAAGTCGAGTAGACACACATGCAAAAACAATACCGTAGAGGAGGGTGGATATGATTGAGATATGGGCAAAATCAGAATAGGAAAGTAATGCCACAAGAATCAACAGCAGTACTGCCCATGCTCCTAGTGGTCCCTTTTTGTAACTTAAAGAAGGTTCTTCCGGTTCAGATATATCCAAAGATTCTATATTTTCGTGAGAAAGTGGAGTTAGAGTGGACATTATTTTCTTTGTTTTAGTTTGACTGAACTTGAAAAATTATAAGAGAATCACATCAAGACAATAACCGCTATGAGTATGAATAAGGTACATAGAGGTTCATTTTTTGAGAATTCGATGTTGATCCAACGACTGTGGAGTACAGTACGGTACATAACGTACAGAGAAAGATACATCAAATTCTTGTCTTGTTGTGATGGAAAATGCCGTATGTATAATCCATATGGTTAAATTAAGGTACTGTGTAGGGTGAAGATAGATGATGTCAATTTTTTTGCATCTGCTATGCTTGGAAAAAAAAAAAAATCAAACCATGAAGATATTGACCACACTTGAAAGACGGAAAGGAGAATCATCCTCCAACTTATCAAACAAAGAAACAAACAATGCCTATAAATCGACAGATTCCAATTCCTTCATTGAATCTATTCATGGTTATTTTCCTGATGCTGATAAATCTGTTCGAAATGGGAGCAGACATACACATTCTTCACATAGCCTCGCAAAAACATCCATTTGTTCCATCTTTTGGAAAGATAGGCGTGTGCGAGCTTTTGGAAATAGAAATGATCTGATTTTGAGTGATATACTGCGTTGGTTATTCCCCACAAATTATTATAACCATGTGATCAAAATGATAGTGATTATGATCTTGTCATTTTTCGTCCTTGCACAAATTTGGAATTTGTTTCATACAATTATGTCATCTATGTGTGATAGAAATCCTTCACAGCAGATTCCAAAGTATTACTACAATTGCAATCAGAGCATTCTCATGATAGTATCTGCGTCAGAACCATCAAATCCATGGATCCGAACCATTCTTTTTGCTATATCTTTTTTTTGGGTCATTCATTTATATCAGGAAATTTTGATGTCATTGAAAGATAACAAAATATGGATGAATCCAACAATAACAGAGGTACGTTCTTAATGCAAGATACGAAGATTGTAATTCTAATCTATTTTTATCAAATAAATATGATTCACACATTCTTCCATAGATTAATCGTCTGCCAATGCATGTATCGCTTCGTTTACATGCAAACGAAATCAATGCTAGAAAAGCTGCATGTCGATCAGATTTAGTTTCACTGAATATTGATTCCTTGAAAGAAAATATAGGAAATAGCAACATCCATGTAGAAAATGAATCGATATCATTGTCTTCCAAACCTGAAATTCTGACACAAAATGTGTGGAGGTTGGATTTACAATATCCTAAATGGGATTTTCAACTAAAACCAACAGTCGAGGAAGCATTGAGTTTAATCGATGAAAGTTGGTCTTGTATTTCTTTCAAGGGTAATCCTAATTTTACAGAAAAATTTAAATATGCTCAATTACTCTCCAATTCTCCATCGGCCTATACAAACAATCTACTTCCATTTGAATATGTACCATCGAAACAAAGCAAAATGTTATGGAAAAATTCCAAACCAATCCCAGTCCCTAGTAATTGGATGCTACATGGTTATGACAAACCAATATATACTAATGCACGATATCCTTTTCCTGTCATTCCACCAATGGTACCAAAAAAGAATCCAACCGGATGCTATCGTCTTGCATTTACATTTCCGGAGATTTGGAAAGGAAATGATGTAATAAATGCTTCCTACAGTATCATTTTTCATGGAGTTGAAAGTGCTTTGTTTGTATATTTAAATGGATCATTTATTGGTTTTTCAAAAGATTCGAGACTACCCAGTGAGTTTGATCTAACTTCATTTTTGGCGGATGAGTCTAAGAATGTAAGTGGGCAATTCATTTTGGATGTTGTTGTGGCACGTTTTAGTGATGGTTCTTATCTAGAGGATCAAGATCAATGGTGGATGGCTGGAATTCATCGACAGGTAGAAATTGTTAGACGTCCACAGGGTGCTGATATCATAGATTATCGCGTTCAAGCAGATATGGATGGTCATATATTTATTTCTACCGATATTCGTGATGTAAACACAACCAAAGGAAATTTAAATAAAGATTCTAAAAAAAAGAAAGAAATCTTATTAACAGCAAAGCTTTATAATGATAATCAGCTTGATGCATTGTCAGGAAGTTATCAGGAAGGTCAAGAAATTTGGAGATCATCGCAGTCCATTACGCAAACGAAACCTAGACAATGTTTTCTGAATGGGACCATTGATAAACAGGTGCTACAATTGTGGAGTGCGGAAAAACCAAATCTCTACACTCTTGTCTTAATACTGACTGATGGCACAGGAAGAATGTTACAGGTAGAATCATGCCGAGTTGGATTTCGATCCGTAGAAATTTACCATGGTGTTTTATATTTTAATGGTGAACCGCTGACAATTTGTGGAATCAACAGACATGAGCATGATCCAGACAACGGAAAGATTATTACAATTAAATCGATGGTTCATGATATCAAAATCCTTAAGTGAGTGTAACATTGCCATGTCGACAAGTCATATATCTTTTTTCGTATCTTAAGTCCATTTTTGACCTTTTCGTTTTGTTTCCTTTGTAGAAGGAATAATTTTAATTCCATTCGAACAAGCCACTACCCAAATGCAAGCGAATTCTATAGGTTGTGTGATTATTTTGGTATATATTTGTGCGATGAAGCAAACATAGAGACTCACGGAATACATCCTATGGGAAAACTTACACACGATAGTACATGGATGGAAGCATTTGTGAGCAGGGTCACTAGAGTGGTAAAAAGGTATGACAATGTTATTTATACTTTTGAGTCACTTGAATTATGAACAACACTGAAGGCGCTTAAATTTTCTAAATATTATCAGAGATCGAAATCACCCATCAATTTTCATGTGGTCTCTTGGCAATGAGGCTGGTCGAGGGCAAAATTTGTGGACTGCGAGACAACGATTAAATGAACTTGACCGATCCCGACCTATTCAATACGAATCTGGTGGAGCTATTTATGAGGGCATAGGTACAACTGAATTAACTGATATCGTCTGTACAATGTATCCCAACGTTGAAAAGGCAATAGATCTCGGAACTAGATCCGACGAAGACCGCCCGGTCATATTATGTGAGTATTCACATTCTATGGGAAACAGTAATGGAAACATCCATCAATATTGGGAACAGTTCTGGGATGAAAAGAAACCTCGTCTACAAGGTGGTTTTATATGGGATTTTGTAGATCAAGGACTACGTAAAAAAACTTTGGATGGAAGAGAATACTTTGCATACGGTGGTGACTTTGGAGATGAAATAAATGACAAACAATTTTGCATTAATGTAAGTATGTTCATCATAATATCAATAACGGAACTCGAGGTCTAATCTTTTGCTATTTGCTCCGAAGGGCCTCTTTTCTCCTGATAGAATCGAGCATCCTGCAGTTTCGGAAGTGAAAAGGCTGCAACAACCCGTACAGATTTCCTTGCTCATTGATTCTAATAATAAAGCAATTCATGGTGACGATTTCCCGTTTTTACAATTTAATGTGAAAAATAGATATTGCTTTACCACTCTGGAGCATTTAGAATTGAATTGGTCTATAGTATCTGACTCTGAGGGGCATCTTTTATCAAATTCGATATCATATATTAATGAAGGTAGTCTAACGTTACCCTTAGTCGAGTTCAACAAAATATCATCTTTACAGCAAACTTTGAGAATAACTTTAAAGTTGACCTTGAAGAACGAAACAATTTGGGCGAGTAAAGGCCATACAATCTTTCAGGAACAATATTGCATTTTCGAACCAGAAATTGAATCCAAAGGTCACGACCTTGCTTTTAAAAATGGAAAAATGAAATCGAGAGAGGATGACTCATTTATTGCTGTTTCTATCAATGGCGTTGACGTTGTTTGCATTGATAAGAACACAGGATATTTATCGCAATACAGTTCTCCACGAGGAGATGTGATCATATCGAAATCTAATAACCCCCTTGGTTTGAATTTTACTCGAGCTTCGACGGACAATGATAGGGGTGGGATAGAAATGCTTTTTATTATGATGTATAATAGCTGGGTTTTAAAAGCAGCTGAATTTTTTTTCGGATTGGATGGATTCTCACATGACTATCATTGGACAAGGCTCGGTTTATCAGCTTCAAATGAACCGCTACACGAGTGCACAAACATTTCAATGAGCTCCCTTCGTACAAAAAAAATGGAAGAGACTATACTAGTCAAAGCGTATTGTGTCACAAAATCCAATGAGAGAAACAGCAAAGAGCTTTTTCAAAGCATTATAACGTACGCCATTTTTCCCAATGGCCAGGTGAAAGTATCTTACCAAATTTCCCCATCCACTTTTGTAAAAGATATACCAAGCTTAGGTAGAGTGGGATTAAAAGCGATGATTGAACCACCTTTCTCCAACATAGAATATCTAGGTAGGGGTCCCTTCGAAAATTATCCAGATAGGAAGAGTGCAAGCGATATTGGTCGTTGGTAAGTTCCATACCATATGTTCAACCATCCTTAATCCTTGAATGTGTCACATTACTAAATTTGAAACTTTTAGGAATACCAATCCATCGCAAATGCATGTTGACTATATAGTACCATCTGAAAATGGAAATAGATGTGATTGTAAGTGGATTTCTTTTCAAGATAAAGATGGATCTGGTTTTTATGTTAAAACAGATAAATCAATCCCGGATGGTTTGTGCTTCAGTGCCCATATGTACAGCATAAATGAGCTTCATCAAGCTCATCATACATGCGACTTACCGCTGAGAGTTGTTGGTAAAGATCCAATACATTTAAATATTGATTACGCTTTGATGGGTGTGGGAGGAGATGTGAGGTAAGCATGATACTATTTCCATTGAGTATCCATAGTTTATCATTTTCTCAGTATCTTCAATTATCATTTTAATATCCACAGCTGGGCACCTTGTGTATATTCTGAGTATAAAGTGAAAGCTCATCAACCGTTTCAATTTAGGTGAGAAGAATTCAAGAAATGTCGTATCAACTTTGAAATCAAGCAATGAGAACCCTTTCTAACATTGTGCTTATTTCCTAATTTGTTAATTCTCTCATCAAAGTTTTTGGTTAATCCCAAAGTAATGTGTCATCTAATTTAGTTTGTATGTTGTATAAAGATAAAGAATCTAATGAAGTCATAAAAGATAAGCTTTATTTTATGATTCCCGCCGAATTTTTAATTCAACTCAATTTTATTTATTCCCTGTAAGCAATGATAGATTTCAAATTTGAATGGTATTGAAAACTATCATAATTGAAAATAAAGATGAACATCAAAGGAGCTATTTTATCCCTCTTTGTTGGAACAAATTTACAAAATACTCTTGGGCAAGAAGGTGAAAAGGGCGAAATAGTTATTTACAGGAAATCGATTCTAAATGAAGGCATAAACATCGGGGAAATAAATATTATAGATGGAATCGAGCCGGCTGATAGTGTCTATGCTTTCGCGGTTGAACATAAGCTTAATATAAACGCACGGACTCAAATCCTGAATGAAATTTGTGTTCATGTATCATGTACAAGAAGGGCCGCAATTGTTTGGAAAACACCAGTAAGCGATGGTAATAAAAAATTTGGTGAATTTGAATTATTAGACGGTGTAGAACCTGTAGATGCAGCTCATAAATTTGTCACAGAACATAAACTGAACATGGGATATAGGAATGCCATCCTAAAGGAAGCTTGTGATGTTGTGCAATGCCAAAGGATAGAACCAGGTAAGGATTTCTACTCATCACGAAGAAAGTTCTTCAATTTTGTCAGATCTATTGATTTACGTTATTTTATTACTTCGAAGTCATCTGGAAAAAAGATGTCAATATAAATGGTTCCCTTCATACAGTTGCTATTCTAGAAGGGCAAGAACCGGCTGATGTGTTTTACAATTTGTTGAGCCAACTTGGAGTGGACAATACAGGTCTTTCACAGGTTTTGGAGCTATCGAAAAAAGATGGCATACCATATTCTAGAGATCATGCACTTTTATTTTCACAAAGAATTGAAGGGCTAGATGGAAATAATCTAGGAATTATCACATTTTATAATGACTTAGAGGAGCCAGTTGATGTTCTCTATAAATTTGCGAAGGATCGAAACCTGATGGATATTTGGGATCTTCTTAGTACCTCAGTGTTAAATGAAGCTTGCAATCAAATTCAATGTAAGCGAAGAGTTCCGATTGTATGGAGACAAACATTGAACAGTCCTGAAGGAAATGCTCTTGGTGCACTTGAAATTTTCCATGAAGATGAACCAATAGATAGGATTGACGATTTTTTGCAAAGAAATAATTTAGGTACTGAGTATCGCAACAATCTATTGCAATTAGCCTGCGAAAAGTTATTATGTCAAAGAGAAACACCCATCGTTTTTAGGAAATCAGTTCAGGATGATGAAGGGCAAACCATTGGAAGCGTCGAAATTATGGAAGAGGAAGAGGTTATTGATGCTGTGGTAAGATTTATTGTGAAATCAGGAGTTGATATGGATACAATAGCTTTGAAAAACTACTTTTTTAATGAAGCATGTGACAATCCACGAGTTAAATGCACGAGAAATATTGGAAACCTTTTTGAAAGCATCATTAGAGATGAAAATGGTACAGACATAGCTCAACTCACGATTAATGAAAATGAACAACCAGTTGATGCTATATACAACTGGTGTATTTTGCATGGGTTGGATGAAGACCGCATATTCAATCTCATCCACTCTATTTGTGACACTGAGCTTATTAGGTGTACGAGGTTTGCACCGATAATTTTTGGGCCCCAATCATTAACTGACGGAGATGGAATTTCTGTTGGATTTTTTCAAGTTTTGCTTCGTCAAGAACCTATTGATGCGCTTTATGCATTTTTTTCAAGAAACGGTTTACACGGAAAATGGGATTTACACGCTGTTCTGGATCAACTTTGTGCCTTGCCTGGGCTTGATGGAAAGTGCAAAAGGAGACATGCGATGAAATATTTTGAGGATGATTTCATGATTGGGGATACAAAGATTGGTCCTGTTGCAATATGGGAACACGAAGAAGTAGCTGACAAAATATTTCAAATAAGTCAAAGATTCAATATTTCATTTTCAGCTCGAGTGACTAAATTGAATTATATTTGTCAAAAAGAAGAAGTTTACTGTTCGAGAATAAAAGCAATTGTTCATCAAATAACGGATATAAATAAGAATGATTACGCTAAGTTTGGCAACGAAACATGTCTAAGACGATATGCAGGTTGGCAATACCTATCCTCTGTGTCAAATTCGAAAACAGGTGAAATGATTACCAAAGCTATGAAGAAATACAGCTTGCAAGATGTAAGTCGAGTGAATTCATGTTTGATTTCCTTTTTTATTTACATTGCAACTGGCTTAAGATAATATTCATTTTGACCAAAACTAGATTATTGAGTATCCCCTTATAGGTCCAAGTGCATACTTTAGCTTGTGCATCTTGGCAAAAGCTTTAAGTTTCTTCTTTCCCAAGAAGTTTCGTCAGCATTACCAAATGTTGATGTATCTTTCCATTTTTTTCTTTATATCTCTCATCCAAGCTTTTCTAATAGAACCGACAGATGAGATCGATCAGGCTATGCATTCGCATGAAGGTGCTTTGCCGAATCTTATAGTCTATGAAGGAGATGAGCCAGTTGATGCATTAATGAAATGGGGAAAAGAGGCTGCAAAAAAACACCATCCAATTATACGAGAACCAATCTATAATAATTTGCTAAATCGATTATGCAACGATACGCTTGCATTGAATTGTACGCGTCTACGAGCGTGGGAAGAGATTGATTTGGGTCATATAACTCAGTTTGGACAAGAACATATTATTTTGTATAACAATCCAGAAGTAGATCCAATTGCTAGATATAATTGTGATCCGATAATGGATGGCAAAGCTGATACGTGTATTCAATATTCTGCGAAAAATGTATGTGAAAGATTATCTCCAATACCAAATAATTGTGTAGATGATATCACTTTGCATATGTCTAACCAGTTAAAGGAGTATAATGATCGACGACATGTTTCTAAAAGAACTTATATTAAGCTAGGTTTAGAAATGGATGCACCTACACATGAATTGTTTGAAAAATCAAGTACAATTGCAAGAGAACACGGTCAAAACGTATCACCTTACAAAAGAGTTGACAACGGCACAGCAGCTGCATTTGAGAAATGGGATGATATCACGACTAAAGCTTATTCTGCACTTGATGCATTTCACAAAGTGAAGGATCCTGAAAGTAGACAATGGGAAGATAAACCTTGTGAACCTTTATTTGGAGGAGCAATGTGTGCAAAAACAGATAAAGATGGAAATATGCAAATCGAATGCTGATACGACACTTCAAAACATTTATTGTGTATTGCTCCATTCTATAGAATAAAAAAAAAGATCGAGTTGACTCTCGGTTTTATATGTGTACTTTATGCCATGCTTTGTATTTTTATAAATTTCAAACCTTTTCATGTTCATCCATCATTTTGTAATGGCATTTTTTGATATTGATGCTTTAGTTTAGACTTCAATCATTCATATGCTTTACTCCACAATGCGTAAATGACCATGAACTAAGTCAATATGTGATGGAATTATCTTCGAGGCATTAAGAAATTCAAAAAAAGTGAGAAGAAAAAAAACTTCGGAGTATGGTATGTATGAGGATATTACGCACTTTGTGACGTATTATAGGCACGGTATATTTATGTTTTGACATAGGGATAAATGACGTAACAAAATTGGGATATCGGAGCCCTCTCTCATAATTTTGTCGTACTTGAACAACCTCAATTTCGCGATCTTCTTACTCACATACAGAAGGTCAGTACAAAAGATACATGGGAGCAAACGAATGATCGAGTGAAGTTGAGGATTGTTTTCGATCTATCTACGTTTGCAGTTCTCTATCCGTCAAGGATAAATATTGAAGGAAAGGCTTTTACGGCAACCAACGTATTTTCATACCAAAAACAAAATCGTTCTATTCCTAAATCTTTGAACCAAAAAATATTATCAAGATGGTGAAGTTCTCAGCTGTTTGTGCCACTCTCCTTGCCGGATCTGCCGCTGCTTTCGCCCCAGCAGGACTTTCCAATGCTCGTGTTAGCAAGGTTCAAGTGAATGCCGAAAAGAGTCAAGCTCTTCCATTCCTTAACAGACCTCCTCTTGTAAGTTAGGGTAACTATTTTTACACCTTTCTCATTGATGCATATATATATATAATCCATAAACATCTGACGTGTGTTCTTCACCAATAATAATCGATTGTCATTAGCTTGACGGATCTATGGCCGGAGATGTAGGATTTGACCCACTTGGACTTTCCAACATTGACGATGTAGGAATCGATCTTTACTGGCTTCGTGAAGCTGAGGTTAAGCATGCTCGTGTTGCCATGCTTGCCGTTGCTGGTATTTTGCAAGTAGAAATTTTCGGACCTGCACCAGGATGTGAAATGGCCACTGATAAATGCCAAATGGACGCCTTCTGGCAATTGTGGAATGCCCACCCTCAATACATCGCTTTTGGACTCATTATGATTACGATTACTGAGATGATCAGTGGAATTGCTACTACTACCGGACGTGAGACTGGAGAGCGTGCCCCCGGTGACTTCGGATTGGACCCTCTTGGATACTCTAAGGGAGACCCTGCTGCTTTTGCCAGGCTTCAAGCTCAAGAAATCGCCAATGGACGTCTTGCTATGTGGGCCGCTGCTGGACTTTTGGGACAAGGATGCACCACACACCAAGGAGGGATTGAGAATTTGGTGCAATCTCTCACTGACAACGCCTTTTAAATCTATCATTTATTGTGGCTTTCTATAAATGGATCGATGCGCGGTGGAAGCAGGCTTGGTGACCACTGTTGAAATACACCTCAGTAATGCTAGTGATAGAGTGATTAGCTCTTACTGACAAACTGATGCACATGTTAAAATGTTTTTATCAATCTGCAATGTGTGTCTACCATGAGACTATCATGTACAATTAAAGTACAGGGTATTTTCTGGCTAGTTTTTATTCGTCAAATGTTTGCGGCAGTCCTGCTTAACAATAAAATATACATAAATGCTAGTAAAATGAGACGAATTCAATTGACATTCTTATTCCAATTCTTTGATTTAATTTATTTTATGAACTTTATTGCATCCATAAGTTTCATTTTTTATGTATCATATTTATTTCCCAAAGCAGTGCAACAATATCCTTTCCCAGAAACTTCTTCTAATCTTGTATTATTCTACAGATCTATGATTTTTATCCAAGCACAATACTTGCAAGTCCAGCGGTGACGAGACCTGCCGCAACAAGAAGCATCGCACTCCTCATAGTGTCTCCTTCTCCAGAACTCAAATTTTGAATATCAGCTGCTGTTACAGCTCTATTATACCATCCTACAACAGCCGCACGAGTTGCTTTTGTATCCAGTACTTCATGTGGGGTTTTTTCTGATTTGAAAAGAACCAAAGTCCCACCATTGGGTGTAACATCCACATAATTTGGTTCTTCATTGACTGGGAGACTATCCAATCCACTATCTCTGTAACATTGACAATTATTTATAATACAGAAACAATTCAGAAACGAAACGAAAAAAAATAAAACAAAGAATTATGACATGGATCTTTTGGAACAATTGCATAATCATCCCTTATTCATCAATACTTACAAATGAATTCGAAGAGCACCTCCATCTTTTTGTTTCCATTCCATATCATTTATATAAAGTAAAAGAGAAAAACTTCTCAAAATACTTGCACTACCAACTATCGCATCACGATGTCTTCGATAAAATCCACCTTCCGGATAATAGGCATACAACAATTCTGTCAATTTAGTATCGAGTGCTGGAGCACATTGAATCAATTCCTGATCAGAAGACATGACATCCAAAATCGAATTACCAGAAAGATCTTCACGGACTGTGTCTAAAATTTGATACAGAAATTCACGTGGTTCATTAGGAGTCATGACTAATTCTGGTTTGTTTTTGCCTAAAAAGCAAGTTTCGGCAATCCGAATGTCTGTATTTAAGGTATTGGTCGAATCTTGTCCTATACGAGCAACATTGAATTTATTTTGGGTGCGTAAATTGGTAACGTCCTCTCGTAAGGAGGATACAAGATCGGCAGATAAAAAGTTAGGAATAATGACATATCCTTGTTTCGAAAGCGTTTCTATATCGGAAGTTGATATACGAGGAAATACGCTATCAGAGGAGGTGGAAGATCCTAATACTTCGGATGCAGCACTTTGATGAAGTGTACCAATGGAAGTAAAAGAATAACGCGTTCCATATCCTCCTTTTTGCCTTCTTTTATTTGATGGAAGGAATGTCGTTTCTGCACTTTGAAGGAATGAAGATACAGGAATGACGAATGTCATTAGTACGTATACTGCTCGAAACACCCTTTTTTGCGAGAAAGACATTATTGCTCCAAATAGATAAGTTGCTTGGAAATGTCCTGATAGTAGCTGTATTTGCTGGTTGCAACAAAGAATAAACTTCTTGATTGACAAGAACCCCCTCTCCTCTCAAATCAATCAACACCTTGAAAAGAAAAATGAAGGTACGAACGTCATCAAATGCTGATGTACGTAGATTAATTGTAGATAACATATGATACGTACATAATCATATAATTTTACGTAACAGATTTTTTGTTTCTAGAGAGATTTATGAAAATTGCGGATAAAAAAAAGCAACGGTTTTATTGTGAGAAAATATAGTGTTATTATGATTATACGAGTATCGATATTGTGTATGTGAAAATATGGGAAAAGGTGACGCACCCTATTTTAGATGGATTGTTATTTTATTAAGTTCCGAGTACTTTTTATACACATGATTTAGATTAAATACGCTCACTTATTCCACTCTATATTCCACCACGTAGAGGCTAGTACTAAGTAATACATAGATGTTGCCTAAGTATTTTGTAAATCAATCGGGTGTTTTCTCATCATGATGAAGCAAATTAACATGAATAGATAAACAAAATGGCCAAAAAAGACCCTTTCAGACCGCCTCCGCCGTCCCTCCCACCCGATAAGCCGCCTTCGGCGCCATCTACCCTTTTTCACATTCCCATTCATTTCTCTCGTTTTTTTGCGACATCCACTTCCATTTCCGCTATCTTTTCCGATAGTGACGCTGCTTTCCTCGACTTATCTCCTACCTTTTTATTTTCAACTCTAAACCTCGACAAACACAAAAAAATATATACAGCCGAATACATTGCAGTATTCCCCCACAATACCACTTTGTATCCCCCGATCCCCATCTGCTCTTCTGACCTTCTCTCCGAACCATCATCTTCTTTGCCCGTACTCATGCGGAGCTTCATTTTTTCGCTTATCCATCATCATTGAGTCCCGCATCTTAAAAACCGTTAACATGACAACATGCCACATACTAACTGACACAATGCCTCTTCAACCTATGCTGAATCGTCTGCAATATACAGTTAATGATCCGGCTAAATTAGTCTACGTTTAGACGCGATCGCCTAATTAAATCTGTAGCTGCGACTTTAATAGTTAGATTAAAAAGATAGCAGCTATTTTAATAGTTATACATG
>Ga0209092_10001513_pt1 | contig 22506 bp, 12 predicted proteins | sample FraStrMetagenome_FD_187446 | JGI IMG/M metagenome (GOLD analysis project Ga0209092, IMG submission 187446) | Marine eukaryotic phytoplankton communities from Arctic Ocean - Fram Strait ARC3M Metagenome (SPAdes) (version 2) | ecosystem: Environmental > Aquatic > Marine > Oceanic | place: Fram... | reverse complement strand
ATATTTATCTATACTGAAACATAACTCTTTTAAAAATAATGAAATGAACATCGTCATCAGCCCAAATTTTATATTTTTTTTCTTTGAGAGGTTGGTGGATATTTTTTTGTTCGGTAAAATCAGAATAGTGTAATTCCAACAACGCAGGTGGAAAATGTACTCTATGACGTCATATTAACTTCACTCCGAAATTAGCTACGTATCTTCCTACATAAGTTCATGCTCATCATATCTCTAGTAAGGAAGGATTTAGTTTTAATTAATTAAAAAGAAGGTTCTTAAATTGGAATGACGTGTTTGATGTAGATCAAGAGTCAGCTGACCTTTCCTTCCATTTGAATGTATTTGACATCACAAATTGAATCCAAAATTCAAATCAGAAGAATGCCTAGCACATCTCTGCAAGAAAAAGAACATGGTGAATCCTATGTTGAGTTTTTGAGACGCCTGTTCGCTCTAAAGGGCGTTCCTCAATTGATGATGTTTAGTGCATGCATGTCATTTGGAATAGGCATGTACGCAATTGTAAGTTAAGAAATATTCAATGACTTGAAACTGACAAAGACTCGTACTAATTGCCTATATTCATTGCAAATCAATGATCCATTTTACCTCGCGATCGCGAATCTGTCATAGGCTCCTTCCATCACAGCAGATAAAATCGCAAGGCTGCATTATGGATACGATGGACCATCATGTTCATCTATCGCAACAGATGTTATCCCAACTGAATGTAGCCAAGGTTCCGCAGATGCACAAGAAACAGCATCAATTGCCAGTTTGATTCAGTTTACAGTTTCATTTTTCACAGGTCCTCTTCTGGGAATTCTAAGTGATCAATATGGTCGCAAAAGTGAGTTTTAATGTGTAAAAGACTTTCAAAATGATGTAAATGATTTATTAATCCTAACTGTTGCATATTCTTTTATTCTAGTGTTTCTTTTTCTTGGTGCTTTCTGTTTTACATTAGCTCCTCTAGCTCTAGTTCTTATACAAGTTATTCCCAAGCTAGATCCAACATGGTTTTATGTTGGAGCAGCTTGTGCCGGGATCGCCCCTTGGTTTGGACCAAGTTTCGCAATCATGGCAGATATAGTAGAACCAAGTTATCGCGCACCAGCTTTCAGTCTTATTGTCATTTTCTCAAGTGCATCCGTGCCTTTGATACCCGAGGCAGCTGCTATATTTGGGCACCTTCTGGCATCTATAGTATCTTTTTTCATATGTCTAATGTCGTTGATTGTTGTTTTAGTGTTTTTACCTGAGACATTATCAGATGAAAATAGAGAGACGGCAAAGAGAAAAAGAGGTGAAGAACTTGAAAGAGGTGTTTCTCTTGTTTCCACAATTTGCCGCCCTGTGAAAGAAATGGTTTTGGTCAACCACAATAGTTTTTTTCGCTTGATATCAGCCACTGTTCTTTTGAGTGGCCTGGTAAAAGCTGGAGAAAGGATAGTTTTTATATATTTTATTGAAGGCCAACTAGGATTTGATGATCAGGAAACAGCAAACTACATTTTGGTAAAATCTTTCGGAGGTGTTTTATTTTTTTCAATAGTTATGAAAAAGTTAGTTGTAGAATTTGGTGAGCGGTATGTGGTCATGATAGCCATGTCAGTTGGAGTTCTTAACAACATTCTTTATGGTATCTCTAAGGGTCCCACGCTGATATATATTGGGACTTTTTTGTCATGCCTTGCTGGAATCAGTTATCCAACGGCATCATCAATGATGTCTTATAATGTCGAAAAGCATGAACAGGGCAAAGTTCAGGGTATCTTCAATTCTCTAAATGCTGTAGCGAGTGCCACAGGACCAACAATATTGAATTCTATATTTGATGTCACTCTTAAGATATTTCCCGGTGCTATATTCTTTGCATGTGCCTTATTTTATGCATCAGCATTAGTATGTTCCTATTACCTTCCACCCGAAAAAGCGAATTCAAAGGCAAATAGGACTCCTTCTGAAGCACAGAGGCTCTTGGATAATGATATGGAAGAGAATACTGTGTAAAAATATATAATTCTGCCATGATATATATTCTTCTCCAAATTATATTTCAATTAAGTGGTTCATTCTAGATGATAATAACCATAAAACCTTGTAATGATACATAGTTTAACTGCATGGGCTAACATAACTCTGTAGAAGGTGAACTGGACAAAAAATGGCAAAGAAGCATAAATTCGCTGATATCTGTGTCATTATACAATGCAAGAACGAAAAGACATAGATAGCTTTTGAATTAGCCGAACACGATCAATAATCAACGACTCAACTCAAAAACTGCATTTCTAAGTCTTCTGATATCCTCATCAGTATTATATACAGCATGAGAAAGCCGAATAAAACCTCCTGCTTTACCAAAGTCTCCAAGTGCAGCTTCTATACCATATTTTTCGCGAAGAATTTTTCTTACTCCACCTGATGGTTGACCTGGTTTTGCATCACCAATTTTCAGTTGCGGTGGTAAACGAATCATTCCCATTGATTCATGAAAATAATCTAGATCTGCAACTGCAGGATCGTTTGGATCGTTAACATTCCATGCCTCCCGAAGTTCCTGCAGGGCTTCATGACATCCTTTTTTGTTGAAGTATTGCACTTGATATCCGTCCGCACTACGCCATTGTTGGAGGTATTTTAGAGCTTCTGGTATAGATGCAGTTGCAGCATAATCACGTGTACCTGTCCATTGAGATTCTGAAATAATTCCTTCACCGGATCTCCAGGAAGGTATTGCATGGGGTGTTTGAAGTAAGTCATTTTTTTGTCCAGTGATATGTGTGGAACGCATGTGAAGAGCACATGTGGGTCCAGCAGCGAACGCCCACTTATGTAGATTTGTAAAATAAAAATCAGCGTCAATTTCCTTGATGTTGATATCCACCATGCCAATTGCATGTGCTCCGTCAACAGCGATTTCTTTGACGTTGTGTTCTTTACATAACTGAACCATTTGATTCAGGGGAAAACGAATAGCAGGTTGAGACGACACATGCTCTAACATAACATAAGAAGGTTTCGTTCGATAAAGTTCCACCTCCAAGCGTTTCAAAATATCATCGTCTGTCAATTGAGGTCTTGTGAACGATGAATTAGAAGAATAATGACTTGGTAGCGCCATCGCATCTTCAAATTGAGTAATGTGAGCAACTTCAACGTTGTCATGCCCACAAATTTGACGCAATGCAATTTCTACTGCTTTGTACGCGACATCAAGACACATGATTTTATTATTTGTTGTTTCTTGAGTGTAATTTTTATTTTGCATCTGTGATGCCCACCTTCGGGCAATGGATGCCACAGCAACGGTAGCATTCTCAACCAATGCGACAGATAACTCCCCTAATTCTTTCCCTTCCCTCGCATTTATATTATTTTTTGAACTTATTTGAAGATGGTCACCGGAGAGAAATAATTGAACTTGCTTTGCAGCTCTCAAAAGTTCTTGATCTAATACTTGACCAAAATAAAATGCATCAGGATTCGCTCTCCAACGAGATCGAAAATTTTCTTCTGCTTTAATAACTGGTGTTGGAGTGGCACCAAATGATCCATGATTAAGTCGCGCTACATGAGGATCATGATGAGAAAAGTCATTTCTGAATGAGGGAGATGCAAGACGTTGGAAGGAAGCCCTAGTCTTAGTTGAGAACGGAAAGTATTGTAGACATGTGCGTGCTCGGATTTTAACATATAAGTTTCTACTAAACGCTGCCTGATAAATTACCATATTCATTCCGGGTCATGATTAGCTCTTGCTCACTTCCTTTATTCCACCGTCAAATTAGTTCCTGCTGTTCAAAGTTAACACTTTCAAGTCCCCGTTTCAATTGAAATTGGAATCTTTAATTGCCCGCGTAATCTTCATTCCTGGTATGAATGTTGTAAACATTCGGCGTAATGTTTTACCAGATGAATGAGCCTACATCTCTATTGTTATTTATTAGAGATATTCAGAAACTTAAAAGGCCTTTCCGGAATCTTATTATGCGGTATGTTATACCCACACGTTTAAAAATATAACATGCTACTACCACTACAATACCGTAGTACGGTTGTAATTGTTGTTGTTGCTGTGTTCTTTCTCTCTATTGGCTTGTTGCATTATGTACTCTTATCTAATACTTGATATTATTAGTTATAGAACTGCTTTATTAATTAGACAATTGCGCTGGACACTTTCACACACAAGTTCTAATAGTGACACTGGTGATATTATTAGTGTTTAAACTGCTGCTTAATAAGTTATTTTTACGAAAAGTATAGGCTCCCATTATTAGTTCTTCTAATTGTCGTTCCAAAATTCAATAGTACATACTCTTAACCAATCAATATACTTAATAGAATATATATTCCTATGCGCGCGTGAAGGTAGCACATGCACAAAGGTGATCTTGGGCTCCTATGTAACACGTTAAAATAATCATATACTACTACTACTACTTAATATTATTATTATTGTTATTTATTAAAAAAAAGGAAAAAAACATACCATCTCATCCTTTTCTTCTCGTTAAGCGTACGATGAAACCTTCAGATTTTGAAGATGAAGAAGAGGAGGCGGGTGATTTACAGCTTCGCGCCTCTGAGGATGCATTTGAATCCACTTTCATGTGCCATGTTTTCCAATATGTATCTAGACCCAGTTCAGGAAGTGATTGTGAAGTAAGGAATGAAGTAAGGAATGAAGTAAGGAATGAAGGAAGCAATGAAGTAAGCAATGAAGTGAGCGATAGGTTGGAAAGTGCTGAATCCTTACCCTTGGCTACTCCCTTCAATGATGATGGCTCTAATCCTGATGAAGATTCAATTATAGAAGGGATCATAATTGAGGATGAAATGATTGCAAACGATTCCCTTCACTTGACACAACTAATTGTAATTTTCTTGATCATTACAATAGCTTTTCCTATTACAGTTCTAGTACGAGTACCAAGGAATCCCTCAAATCAATCAGCAACTGTTACTTCTTCGCCATATGATGACTTTTTACGGGAATTATTTCTTACAATTTTTGATGAAGAGATAATCGATGATCCATCCTCAAGACACAATTGGATATGGAAACAATTTAGTCTATCCTTTGAAATTAAGTTGGAACTAGGTCATTATCATTTAGATAATCCAGACACTATTTTAAGGGATTATATTTTCAGCGTTGTCATCGCTGGTACGTGGGGTGAAGAACAATATAATATTTTTCAAGAAAATCGAAAAAAAACAATGATATTCCCACCCGTTTGCGAACTACCATACGCCCGTTGTGATGATGAGTTAAACATAACTACAATAGTACTTCAAAATGAATGGCAGCAAGGTGGAGGAGCCATATATTCTGAGATTGGTTTCCTCACTTCCCTGCAGCATATTGTACTTACAAGAAATGCTCTTGTAAGCAGCATTCCATCTGAAATAGGACAGTTAAAAGATTTGAAAACACTTGTCCTTGATGGGAACAGTTTAAGCGGTCGAATTCCAGACGAAATTGGAAATTTAAAGAAACTGCAATATTTCTCAATCAACTTCAACTGCATGAGTGAATCGATTCCTTGGGATCTGACGAATCTCTCCAGCTTAATCTACATGGGATTATCTCATAATACATTAACAGGGCCAATACCAACCAGCTTTCATAAATTACAAAACCTGCAAAGTATAGATATACAACAAAATAGATTGAGCGGAAAAGTTGATTTTTTATGTACGAGTATGAATTCGAACATATCGAAAGAGATTTCGTACAACATCAGTGAGTATCCTCTGTCATTCAAAATAAATCCGGGAATTTTTGTGGATAAGGCATTTCAGAATAAATCCGGATGTCCTTGTTGTGTTTCTCTATAACATCCGAAGAAAATTTCTTGACTTCAGCACGACTTGTTATGGAAGAGCTGACCAGAACGTGTGGCTGAACTGGGAATAGCATAACAAAATCACAATCTAATTAGGTCAACATAATGTTACCTACTTTTAGCATTAACCTTACAATATGTGAAAAGCAATTGACAATTATTTGAAAAAAAATCGATCAGGATGAAAGATTTGTTTATTAAGTAATGCTTTTTGAAAGAATTGGCTATTTGTTTCGGCCTCACCATTCAGAAAATTGTGATATCACTAACCACTAACGTCTATGTTGGTAGTTTACTAATAGATAAAATGCCCGAAACAATTGCGATTTTATTATCTTTCGGGGTCAAAGCGAAGTCCTTTCATTCTTCATAATCTTATTTTCATTTCGTACTAAGTTCTGTATATCTCTTTTTCTTGTATGTTTCATTTCCTCCGATTTTTCAATTTTTTGGATATTGCATAGATTTGATTGCTCCTTCCATTTCTCTTCATTTGATTTGTAAATGGATTTAGAATATGTACCTTTTTGAACGGCATACCACGGATCCACAGCCCATTGGGGCAAGGGTAAATTTCCTGGTCTCCATCTTGAAGGTGGATCTAAACTCGATTCAATGGTGGAATTCATGTTGGGCTGGCTATTGTTTAGATTAGAAGTGATGGGAAGAAAGCAATCTTCATTGATATTCTTGGAATCATGTGTTTGCATAGCTATATCGAAACAACGTATAATGGCAGACTCGTCCCATCCGGCAGCAAGATTAACATGACATTGACTTTCTTTATTTCGGTTCTGATGCAATTTAATATCGATTTCAAAAACATCTTCATCAGAGTCGCTATCCATCATCATCAATTCCACATGTGAGGATACTTCCATCTGCATCTCTTGCATGAAGTCATGTTCATTATTGTCGTTGTCGATGGTTTCATTTTCCTGTTTATTGGCTAATTTAGAGCTCGATGATTTGTCATGTTCGAAGATGGTCCTCCCCTCTTTTATTTCTGTCATTTTTGGATGCTTTGGCCTCTTCTTTCTAGTTGTAAGTTTGATGATTCTTTGAATCGGTTTCTCTTGTGTGGATAGATGCTGAGCAATTCCAAAGGGGTGTATCTTAAAATTATGTGTAGACTACGTAGCTGCAAGTTTCACAGCAGCAGTTCGATCCTACGCGAAATCTCAGATTGTACATAATTTTTAGATTATATTCCTACGATGGCCAAATTTGGCCTATCAAAGCAGAAATGAAAACTATTAATTATACAAGCTAAGCCGATTTTACAAAAACCTGAAGAAAGTTTTTCCAACGCCAATCAACTCTTTTCACGAATTTCTAAATGAGAACAAAATCCATGCATAAAGATTTTTCATTTTATTCTTATTTTTGCCCTTGTTTCGTTGCCAAATCCAAAATTGAACAATCAAATTGTTGGAATCTAGAGAACAAAGACGAGGTAGGTAAATGTAGTAATTTTTTAATGCGTCGAGGACTACAAGCATAATGAAAAAGTAAATCAAAGTTTCACTTGTGATCCGCTGAAACATGTTTGCTCTCACAAACGTATGGCTTCTTGCATGATTGCTTCACATTGTCTTGATTGATACAAAGGTTTCATATCTCTTACTTAAATTTCAAAACTTAAAACCTATGCGAATACTCTCTCTTAACCTTCTTCCTTCTTCATCGCAATACAAGAAAATTCAAAAAGTTATTATATTATCAATTGTAAAGCGTAGAATAGCAAAAGAATGGATGAGGTTGAGGGCGCAAGTTCAAAGCCAGATGATGAGGTTTCCTGTTCAGTTGCACTTATGACTTCAACAAAGGCCTCATCATCTTCTTCAACATTAATTATCACCGATGTAGTAGATTCAACATCAGTAGTGGTGCTCGAATCCGCTGAAACAGGCTCTATATTTTCAAAGTCGAACAAAGAACCGATGGTATTTTGGGAATCAGTCGTGTTATCGCTCATTACTGTAGATGGAGCAATGCTAGGTGCTTCGTTTTGAGTCGAAGAAGATACACTCGAAACTTCCGCTTCAGTTGACGATTCAGTTTCGTTTGATTTGTTTTCATCAAGAGATTGAACTGCGCTTGAATTTGACGTTAATACCTCATTTAAAACTTCCAGGCTAGCTTCCATGACAGAAGAAATTACTTCATCATTGAACATGAAGTCATCTGAGCTATCAGCAGCATCCAGAAACTTGCATTCTAAAAAGTCGAGAGAATCACAAATCCGTCTTATGAATGACAGGACGGTATCAGTAATTTGAAGGGAACGATCAGCTGCTGGTTGCTCTATGACAGACTGTGATGCAATGCTATAAAGTTAAAGAGAGCACGGTGAGATTTATTCCTTACTTGTATCCCTCGCTAAATCTAGTATTCAATGGAATGATGAACTTACCATGGTTGTAGTGACATTGATAAGAATATTGTCACATGGTATAAAAATGACACCCTCATTGTTCTAGTATCTGCCGAGTTAGAAGTGAAAACAACAGTGCTTTGCATCAATCAACGTGACTACAGACCATTTTTAATAATTCTGTTCTCTACATAAAAGATATCTCTAAGTAAAGAATTTAAGGGATGTTTTGTATGTGTGAACAAGGTATATACTAATGAAAACAATCGTGGTTGGAAAGACACCAACAGAAACGATAATCAAATAAAATGATTATATAGGTCTAAGTAAAAGTTTTGAAATAAGTCAAAATTATGAATTTTGTGGTAAGCGTGAAATGGAATAAAAAAAGTCACCAAATTTGTGTCGACTCAATAAATATATAAATTTCTGAGAGATTCATAGGCGTAGGTGCAGGGAAAGAAAAATTGTCGTGGAATGTTTTTTTTTTTTAGATTTTCAGGAGCAGATTTCTTGGAATGCTGCAATTATGAAATAATCTTGTTCTATATCAAGCATTATATCTTTTTAGTGAATTCAATTGAAATTGTTTGGGCATTGAAATGCTGCTGATGAATAAAAATAATGAGAAGTCATATATCCTTAAATGGAATCTATAGAATATAAATATACATCAAAGTAAACACTTAAATTCGTTTTTACTCTTTGTCAAATTATTTCTGTCCCAGTTTCTGGTGCTGAATGTCGTATCATTTCAAAGAAGCACACTTGGTGGTCAACCAAAAGTCCAAGAGTAAAGATGATAGATAGGTAATTAAATTATTCAAGATTACAGTTGGACTCAAACATCGAATGTGCTCATTGTGCTCCTTGTCCTTTGGATTTCAATATAATCGCTCTACTTTTATTAAGAAAGTACGTAGGTATACATATAGCAATAGGTGTACCTATTTGACAAAACGAGTTTTAAGAATATATTTGGTTGGAATGCCTGTAGCCTGTATGAATATACGTATACATATGGGTTATACCTAATTATTTTTGTTGATACTTTGGAATTTTATCCTTTAAATAAAAAACTTGAAGAGAATAAAGTACGACTGAAAATGCCTAAACAAATCTTCCATGTGATGAAAAATTCTACTGGGTGTCAAGCGCATTTAAGTTAGTTTTTTTTTTCGAAAATGACCATTGAGGTTTGAATCTCTCTCATCATTCAAAAGTGACCAACATTTACACATCTTTTAATTTTGGATTCTTCATAATTATTGTGTTCTCAAAATACGAACCAATTCAGTTCATGCAAAACGATAAAAATATTAGGATGTTATTTAATCTTGGTTACATGAAGTTGTTTGCGGTCACGATAGTATTGGCCTCATCCATGCTTCCTCAGATCTTCGTCGACGCCGAAGATTCAACTCTCGCAATGAGTCTTCCAGAAGGTGTGACTGAATCAGAGCCAGTGAGACTATTTTTACAAGCTGGGCAATCAGACTGTAAAGGTCAAGCTTCTGCTAGACTCCTTCGTTTGAATAATGAAACGTATCCGGATATTGTTGGTACTGTGGACGGAGTGTGGTTTGCAGGTTTGTATGATTCTAATGATGAATTTCTAATTCGCCCAATGCTAGCTGGAGAGGCTTCTGAGAAGTTTAATTTTGGTCCAGAAGTTTCTTTGGGAGAACGCCTCGTTGATGCAAGCACAGGGTCATCTCCAATAATGATAGTGAAATATTGTTCTGGGGGTACCAACGTAAGGACACAATGGAACCCAGAATCTACAGATAATTCTTGGGATCGCAACATCGACGACGGATCAGCTACGTGGATGCTTGATAATGATCTTATTGACTTCGCTGATAAGAAAAAACTTTACGCCAACTTCATCTACGTCATTCGCAAAACTGTAGAAACTCTAGAAACCGCATCGATACCGTATGAGTTCTCTGGTTTCTTTTGGATCCAAGGAGCAGCCGATAAAGGAAGCACCTGGCAACAATATGGAGATGATCTTATCCGACTTTTTGAAAGTGTACGAATGGACTTAGAGGAACCATTTCTTCCTATTGTTGATAAGAGTGGGTCGCCTCATCATAACATACAAACCGGAAAGGTTTATGCTGCCTCAGCTATTTCAAACGCTAACGCTACTACAATAGGATATACTATGTCAGTTGCAGACCCTGAATCATGCTGTATACCAGGTCCAACAAATCCGTGTACTGGCAGCTCCTTCGTTAATTTTGATTTGTTTGAATATTATGGTTATGATCCTGCTTTCGATGAAGAAGACAAACCCGAAAACGCCACAGAAAAGGAATTCTATTGGTTTAAAGAGTTTCCAACGAATCAACATTTTGAGTTCGATGGTATGGTTCTTAGAGGTAGAATGCTAGCAAATGCATATATTCGCTCATTTTCTCCGTCGTGGGCAAACCTTACTTCAGAATTCGAAACGGACGATCCTAGCATTATTTTTCCGTTGAATGAATGCTCAAGTGAAGCCGATCTAAGCGGTGAAAATGTGTGTTGGATCAATCTACAAAATGTTACTCTCGAACCACTTGATTGTCCCGTTGGTGGATGTGGAGTTAAGTGTTTGTTCAATCGATTGTTGGGTCTTCTCAAAAGATTCTTGAGTTTCCTCAGAAGTCTCATCAACTCTTCAAAGTAAATTGTATAACCCTAAGAAGTGTGCCTCATGTGTAAGCTAATCATGATTTGGATTGGTTATTTCATAAAAAAATTGTAATGTGCATACTGTATGGCCATGTGTCTCATTATTCGTTCCATTATGATTATAGTGAATTTAGATTTACAATAGTATTTTATCATTCAAATTTACTGCTGAAACAGTAAGCAAGTCGCCATTTTCTAGTTTCTCTGTCATATCTGCTTCAATACCATTCTTCAAAAATCTGGCACCATCATCAAATGCTATAGACAAGCCATTCTCTTCACCTTTTCTTAATGCAACTAATATTGATGCCCCTGCATTCAATTCAATTATTGTGCCCTGTTCACCTGTAGAATCATCATCAATACCGCAAGATAAGAAAACAAAAACTCGTTCCCGAGCCAGATTTTGGCGTGACTTTGCTAAGGCCTCAATGTATGGTGCCAACTTTTTCGCTCGTAAACGCACAAATTCCTCTCTTTCCACATCTGCAGCTGTTTTTTCATCAGAGAAAACAGACAGTTTCTTTTCACTCAGTGAAGGAAAATAAGATGATAGATTCATTTCATCTTCAGACATCGTTACACTAGCTGAAATTGTAGGGTCTTTCTCTTTTTTGTTCATTTTGTACTCCCAATGCGCGGCCAATCCATATTCCGCAACTCGGTGCATTTCACTTGTACGAATTTGAACTTCAAAGGGCCAACTCTTCCCATGCCATCTTGTTCTGGCGGAAAAATGTAGACTTTGGTATCCATTGGGTTTAGGATTCTTAATATAATCTTTGAAGGTATTGTTTTGTTCTGGATTAAGCTTTGAAGTTAAAAGTTCTTGAACGTAGTAGCAAAGATCACGACTACGTGCTTGAGTTTCTCTGTCATCTTCATCAGGAGTCTTTTTTTTCGCGGTGAGAATGACTCTTAAAGCAGTTGCATCAGGGACATCAAGAACATGGAGTGGTACCTTCGCAATTTTTTTATCTTTGCTCTCTGTGAAAAACAAAGCGTTCGATTTATTCTTTTGTACCTTGAGCATTTTCTTCCATAACGATAGTGGCTCCTTAACTCGTGTAGTAATAAAGAGGGAAGATACATGCGACATAAGTGTATCATCTTCGTGCAAGAGGCGTTTTACTTGGAGTGTCAGGTCCTCCAAAACAGACTTCATTCCATTTCCAACACTTTCATCAGCGTATGAAGAAACAAATTGAACTCCGATGCTGTCGTTTCCTTCCTTGGGAATGCCTCTGTAATTAGTCTCTACATTCTCATTGTCTCCATTCACATGGTAGAGCATCCTTGAAACAGCAGAATGTTGTCTCCTATACAAAAGACGAAATGCGGTACCTTCTAACTCAGACTTGAGGCGATACATTCCTAATTGATGAGCTAATGGAGCAAAAATCAGCAAAGCTTCCCTCGATGCAAGAACTTCCTCACGAGTTGGGAAACCAGCATTATGGTTTTCTGGATGACATAATCTGTATGAAAGTAAACCTTGAAGACGATAAAGACAGGCAGCAGATCTGATGGCGAGTGCTCTCCAATCTCCACCAGCATTTGCACTCAATAAAAGACTTCGTAGATTATCAAAATGATGAGAGGTTGTTTCTACAGAAGGTGTGACCATACCATTTCTTAAAGTGGCGGCAACATTTTCAATTCCCTTTAATCTTGCCGTGTCGAATGCAATTTTCACAGCATGCTCACCAAAGTCTTGAATACCACTGTTAGTTAGTGGAAATAGATATTGTGTGTCCGGGTGATAAATGTTTTCTTTGTCTTCTACAGTTAACTTAGATCCATAAGATTCCCTCACAGTAACACATGAACAAAAATGAAAGACTGCAGCTATCAACGACACCTTTCCCATATCCATGATATCTACCAATATGTACAAAAATTCTAGGGCTCCAGATAATTTTTCAGGCGAATCATTGGATGCAAGCTTGGCAGCACTTATAACTGAATTTGTGTCTGCCACAGACAGCCTGATTTTCATGGAAAGTCTCAACTTGTTAATTTTGTCTTCAATTTCTGCTGCAGTTGGTGGTGCGTCGTGTCTGAGCCAAATAGGGAGTGAAGACATGCTGGCTTCATAAGAGTTTAACTCTAAGTTCATCTGTCGTTCATTTTCGTTTCGATTTTGAGTTACAAGTTCATCGATGCCAACTTCAGTGAGGAGCGAAGAGGGGTCAAAATCAACTAGAATTTGTTGTTCTTGTTGCCTTGTTTCTTCATGCAATCGTAATTCGTCAATGTCATCAAGTAGCTCTCCACTTGAGACTCCTCTAACACTCACTGCGGTATTGAAGGGCTTTTCTAATGGCGCATAAACAGAGTTAGAAGAATAATCTGGTTTAGATGTTGATGTAGCATCCGGTAATTCTCTGTAGTTTCGTTTTGTCCTGTTTAATACAGGGTAGGTGAATTGTATCATTGATGAAAAGTTATTAGATTTTTTGATATTGCTAGAACGACGTCTCGTACGGCTTCGTCGACCTGGTGATATGGGTGATGCATAGCATGAAGTGCACAATGACATCCTCGGAGCGATATTCTGGGAGGTAGATGCACATGCTTCAGATGTTGCACAAGATAGCAATACTATTAACTTAATAGGGCTCAAGCTTCCCATTTTCTTCATTGTCATTCTGATTTATGTTTGTATGATGGAGTTTTTTTAGAGATATTTGCTTTGTATACCTTTTGATGTCGTGCCAGAAGTGATTATGAGATCTTCTAAGTATTGTGTTGGCATTTTAGGAAAAAAAGCAAAGTTTTGAGATTCGTCTGTTGTGTGCCGTTCGTGCATGGCATATGTATGATGTCACGATGCCGATTCCAAATACTGGAGACACTAAAGTTCTGCGAAAAAGCAAAAGTTCTTTTTCTATATATGATACGCCAAGATATCGTGTGACGATAAAAATTTGTCCTTAACATCTGCCGAATTTTACGAATCCATTATGATGTCACTGATTTTTGAATCTAGAGAGGATATACTATAGATATTGCGTCACACATAAGCAAACATAAATTCTGGTTCTAATTAGAAATTGCTAAGTTGATATTTGTTTAGGCATTTTCATCATCATATTTCCAAACTATTGGCTGGTCATCAAATTATATAATGTTCTTTTTGATCACGTTATATTTTAACAGTGTGTAGGAAAGATATGAAGGTTTTGTGGATTATTCGTTTGTCCAAACCCGTGTCAATTTACAAGGAATAACGTAACAGATCAAGATAAGTAATCCTTGATTTGCACGTGACTTCGAATTATACCTGCTTGAAGAATTCTGAATCAATGTTTATGACTTCTTCATTCGTGAGGGAATCTTGATCCTTTATTTGTAACCCGTTCAAATTTGGTCCATGTACTTTCTTGATAGATATGTATTTGTATCAATATTTCTACTTATTAGCATTTATTCAAAAGGATTCCCATTCAACAAACTTACGTGGTCAAATTATTGTTTCTTTTGAGTGTCATCCTTAAATCAATCTTGAACTTCGTATGGAAAGTTCGGTTAAACATAAATTTCATTATTGTTCTACAAAAATGCAATGACGTGGATGGTACATATGGAGATCATTACTTTATGTGGACGATATCTAAACCCTACTTCATGCAAATATCCGCACCACAGAATAGAAGAACAATAATCATCATAAGTTTGGCATTCACAAAAACCATCTTGCACACGTCATCACAAACAGTTCTGCACAGTTATGGCTTGTGCATCATCTTCAAGAATGAAATTCTTCACGGTCATTCTTCCTTCAATGAGAACTTGCTAAAAAATCAATGTCGTATGAAAAATTGAAATGATTCTTAGCATCAAGATTCGATAAGGGGTGACGTGGACAAATTACATCCTATTCAAGCCGAAATTCATTCAATGTGCTGGTGTTTATTTTGTTTTTGTGCACTTTCATTGATTGCTCCTTCCCATATGATGCCAGTTGGCACGAAAGATTATTCATGTTTTTTTTTGTGAAGATATGCGAGCCGGAATAATGTCAATAGTAGAAAAGGATTCTGCTGCTGAATATTTATTATGTATCTAAACTTTAATATATTTTTTGGTACAATTATTTTGCATGAAAGATTCGTGTGTTTTGTTTCATAGGAAGATGTAAGACATGTTTACTATGCATATCTCGAAAAGGATTTTTTGTTGCACATGCGACATCCAATGAAGCAAGCGAAATCCTAAAAAATGATTGAGCATCTCGATATTTAATGAATCATAGAAAAATCGTGTTCAGAATTAGAATGTATGTTTCATAAGAGGGAAGTAACGCTATTAGTAAATTCTATTCTATACCATCCAAAACATCAAATTTCATCTCATTAAAGTAGTACAGATAATGTACCTAAGATTGGTGAGAATGTTCGTTCAAAACAACAAAGCAATTCGTATCTTTTAACGAAAAAAAAATTCATGCATTAGATTTTATTTATTACCCATCCATCCTTGACCCTTTGCAAAATCGAACATTTGAAGAAGACGTTGTTTTTCTTCTTGAAGCACATCGGGATGCCAAATATCCACTAGAAGTAGAACTCGTGGCTCCATTGTTTTATTCCAAACTTCATGCTCATATGAATCGTCAAGTACTACAGCCTTGCCAGGAATCCATTGCCTTGTCTGTTTTCCCACGCGCAAACCACATGATTCAGTAGCGACTATTTCCTGTGGTGAATGAGATGTGAGTTCAGTCATAGGAACAATCAAAGGCAAATGAATTCTCAGACGTAAATTCATGGGTCCACAATGAGCTTTAATATTTGATTGTCCACTCAAAGTTGAAAAGAAGCAAAATCCAAAAGGATTACTGCCCTGGCTGTCAATGTCTGCAAATAAATGTTGTGATCCAATCTCATCTATTACTCTTGATGTTTTTGGACAATGCGATTGGAAATTTAATGATCTTTTACCGTTTTGAATGTATGAGTGCCAATCCCATTGCCCTTCATGTAATGATTCGGACTTCGAGGTACTGTGTTCAATCCCTTTTGAATTCAGATCGTAGTCAGGTTGCAAAGGCATTTTCAACGATGGAGAAATATTTGGTTGTGACATTTGATCTAAATCGCTCGATGAAGTAATGATCGGGGATGATGAACTTTGAACACCTAAGACCGAAGATCTGTACTCATCAAGAATCGTTTCAAAGTTATCCTCTAAGTGTTGAACTATTTTAGATACTGTTGGATCATTATACGCTACCCTTAGTTTCGATCTTTTCTCTTTTGAATCAACATTAATTTGATGAGGCGCAGTCCAAAATGGTAGGCTTCGTAGACCAGGCAAGAGGAAGAGGGAAGGCGAAGGTCGAGCATGCCCTGTATCAGTCAAGAGAGATGGACCTTGCACAATGGTTGCTGCATTTTCTGTAGGGTACTCTTCTTTTTGGTTGGACGATGAGAAAAATCTATTTTTGTTTGTGTATCGAGGTATGCTTCTTCTATTAGTCACGCCAATGGACTTACATCGAGACAAGAATCGGTTATGCATAGCCATCAACTTTAAGCATCAAAAGGTATCACAGGACCTAAAATCCATCACCTAATAGGAATTAGGCTTTCATGTTCTAATCAAATTTATAAGTTGAGTACTACGTATTTACTTAGAAGATAAATATGTTTTGCTGATGGAGAGTTTGTTTGTGTGTTATTGCTGACGTGGAATCCGTAGGTACAGAAGTAATTTCTTACATACGGTTTTATATCAAGTCAGTGTGCTGCTTCTCCGAGAAATTCGCAAGACTTGAAAACCTTGAAAAGCTTAAAAAACTAAGCCACTCCTGAATTGTGAATGGCAATAAAAATAATGTTTGAATAATTTACCATGACAGAAATGAAAGGAGAGTTCTCCTTATAATTCTATATCAGACGTTGCAATTATTACGCTCTCTTCGAATTCCATCGTTTTTTCTAACCATTGAAAACAACTTTATTGTAACCTCGTGTGGCATGAAATGATTCAATTTTACAACTGTTTTAAAGCTCGGATTTGGAGAATATATTGTAAAGATACATCACCATTGACCGCTATTTCGAATGAGGAGTCAAGCAAAATTGTTTCAAGTTTGGGTTTCCATCACGTTATCATCGATATCAGAATTTTCAGGAAACTAACAACTTACTTCAGGGTAGTAAGACAGAAATGAGTTCTACTTCGCTACATTAATAAATATATATAAAATGTTTTTCACTGCTGATATGCAAGAAGAAGTGTTTTTGATTTGTATGTCTCTTTGTAGGGGTGAGCAAATCATATTTTTCTGGAAACAAGATTCAAGCAAGATACATAAACATACACTTGTGCAGCATTGGTTGGCTTTCTATATAAATGTTTTACTTTTATGGGTATCATTGATATACGAAAAGAAGTGTTTTTGAATTCGTGTGTATTTTTTTAGGGTTCGAGCAAATCATATTTTTTCTTGAAATAAGAATAAAGCAAGATACATAATAAACATATTCCTATGCAGCATTGGTTTGGTTTCTAAATGTTTTAAAAATACATAACATCTTGTTGCGTCGTCCGGGAAACAAAACAAGAGACAAATACGTATTGCGTAGAATTTTACCTGGAACTAATATGAGTTTTATTCATGTTTGAATGGTTCTTCCAATAAAGCTGGTCGTATTGGTATATGTGCTGAGCTTGTATTTTTGTTGTCATCTTGTATATTTTTTTAATGACTCTTGTCTTTTCGTCAAATCTAATTAATTGTTATATGTATTGTCGAACTAAAAAACATAGATGCGTGCATAAATGGGTGGTTAAGAGAATGATTTATAAGAAATAAACAACAGAAAGTCTAGATGATAATGGTTACTTTAATTAAGATAAGATAACGGAGTACGAATACCGTATGAAACAAGATACATATCGAAAATGAAATGTCAAAGCACACACTAACTAACTCATTAACATATCGAAAATGAAAATATAAAATACTCATACGTAGATAAGCCAGCCGGACCCGTTTTCAGTGTTCTGCGCATTATTATTTTCTCATCTTGATTTGTACGAGAGTCCTAATTTACACACTGGTGATTATTTTTTCGTCTTGAAAAACTAGTACGACCAAGTGTTCGCCTATCATTTCATAGTCACATATATTCAACAAGATCAACTTCTTCGCAATAAGTATAAATGTCAAAAATGTGCACAGCAGCTACAAGACCAATCATAAAGCCCAACAATAATGACATCTTGAAAGGACGAGGAAACGGAGTACAATATCATGTTGGAAATATTAAATTTCGCGAGATGGTCAAAAACCACAAAATCGAATACCAATGCGCTGATAGAAAAGATAAACCGAGATTATGCACAATGATTTATAGACAAATCAAAATCCAAGAGCCACCGGGGAGATTTCTTGAGCAAGATCCTGAAACAAAACTGTGGTATCAAATTGAAAAAAGCAAGGCTCTATTCAAAATCGGACAAGCCTTAAGGGAAAGAGAAAAAAACAAAAGGAGTGACTTTTTGTTGACACAAGAAGGTCCAAATGTTACGTCAACACCAGAAACAGTAATATCGGGAATCAATACACTACAAGAAACCCATTCATTTCCAGAAAATGTGTTGTTGAATGAGAAGCAAATACTCGATAGAGAAGGCAGAGTGTATACCATACCGTCAATAAGCACGCCAGATTTATACAAATGCAGTCTACCAAGTGAAATAAAACGCTTGTATTAGCTATAAATTAAAGAATATAGTTTATATTAGCTTGTAAGAAAGAGAGATTTGTATAGTGTTCCGATTTGAAGTCAATATCCAACGTATAATTTTCCCGATCAATGATATGTTGCTATTTTTTGAAGTAGAAAAAAGTACGAGTAAAATAAATTCTGTCACGGGTTTATAAATGGCATTGCAATTAATATCAGTGCTTAGAAACACCGCATCGACTAGATTAACAGAAATATTAAAAACATGGACTCCATTGCATACATTCATTGACAAGAGTTTTGGCAATAAAAACTGGAGTAATTCAATTCTACACATTAAGACGTATAAGTAAGAATACTTATTAATCAATCAAAGCTTACGTTCAAAGAGTCATTGAGTGTAAAAATTTGACTTTCTTTACTTTGTTTTTGTCTTCATGCTTCCTTTCTGTAAATTTTCTGAAAGAAGTTTTTGCAGAGCCCTATCAATTTCTTCTGCGATTTCTCGTGCACTAGGACGGTTCTCAGGCTTGAATCGGTAGCACTTGAGCATTACCTTATAAATAGCTTTAGTTGCTGGGTCTTCACTCTTCTTAACGGATTCAGGAACAAAAGGGAGACCATGTTTCTTTACCTTCCTGTTTATTTCCTCCTTTGATGGTTTTCCTTTTGGTTCCAATTTATTCCAAGGTTCATGGCCGCAGATGAGACGGAAGAATATGTGACCCATGGAGTAAACATCAACTTTTTCGTCTAGGTTTTGTGATTTCCAGGCTTCTTCAGGTGATCGCCACTGTCGCAAGATAAAATTTAGTTAGATCTGAAAAGAAGAAAGAATTGTGGGCATTTTCGGTGTGAACTTACCTGTGGATTGGGATACTGAGCAGGAAAACCACAAGGTTCATTAGATGTAGTGTTCATTTTTCTCATTATGCCAATATTGAAGTCATTCAACTTAAGCGTTCCTCCTACAGAAACAACATTGGCAGGATTAACATCCAAATGGACAAAGGCATTCGGTAAACTAGCATCCCCATTTTTTCCCATGCCGTGTACATCAGCTATACCATTCGCAATATCTCTAGCAATTTCCAACAATTTGACAGGACTTTTCTTGTTCTTATCTGCAAGTGTCCCTATTCTTGGTTGGTCTGCATACTCCGTGACAACAGAATGTCCACAGAAACCAAAGATATTGATGACATGTGGAGAAGACGTGAGCATCTCCATGGCTACAGCATCGATACGATCATGTTCAAAATGCGCGTCTTCAAAATTGTGTTCGTATTTAAGAGTTTTAAGAACAAAGTGTTCGTCGAGTTGTTCATGATGTTGTTCTAAATGCCAAGCATGTCTCCAGTATCCTTTCTTGCCAAACAATGTAGCCTTTTCATTAACATCGCGAAGATCGTATTCATGTAGATTATTACAAGAAGGATGAAACGTCGTTTGCCATTCTGCCACTGGCACACATTCACCTTGCACTTGAGGTTCACGAAGTTCCATGAAACTTAATTTTGGATCAGCGGAATCAAGCTCTCCATAGAATTGTGTATTGTCTGAAAATTCAGCAGGATATACTTCAATTTTCCTTCCCACAATGGCCTGGAAGTTCTCGTCATTGGATGCTTTATCATTGGAGTTTGCGCGAATATTGTGATGGGTAGGAGTAAGAGAAGGAGCTAAATGACTGTGAATATCGTGCAAAAATACAATCTTGGGATGGTCATTTTTGTTCTGGGCAAACTTTCTTTGCTGAGCGTTTCGGTCCTGTGATTGAGGTGGTTGTATAATGTAAGATGCCGATTTTTGAGTATTGGGAATAATAAGTGTTCTGGGTGCCAATGTATAAAAAGTAGAAAAGGTGACAAAGCCTGCAATAACAAAAAGAAGGAAGACTGTGTAATGTGTTTGGTCGAAGAAGTATCTGTAGCGGGCACGTAGAGAATTCATAATTTTATGGGGCGCACTAATGTATTTTTTCTTTTTCATAGTATTCATATGTGATGAGTTCGATTCGCTATAGAATAAAGAGCGACTGGAAAGAGGAGAACCATCTTCTGCAGAAATGAGATTATCAGAAAATTCTCTTCCACTGTTGCTTTCACTGCTTGACACTGTGTTAATGGTATAGCGACTCGCAGAAGCACTAGAACGACCTTTTCTGATATCCTTTCCATTAAGTACATTAGGGCTGCTTTTTGCTTTACGAGATTTTACTGAAGAGTTTCGGTAATGAGGTTTCATCCTTCGGAAGTTTCTTGGTCCTCGTTCATATTGATACTCATACTCATACTCGTATTCATCAGAAGTTAATCTACCCTCATCGCGAAAGGACATACTGTTTTGATTCTTTGTTGTATTGTTTGAAGTTCTACGCCTATTGCTATTTCCATTCTGGCTTGTTCGATTTGCAGCTGGAATATCGCCAGCACTGTACGCGGCTCTATCAAAGTAAGATGAATAGTCCTCATATGTTTCAGATGCATTCGTATGGCGAGGTTCTGACTGAATTGTTCTGTTGTAATGATTTGTGGGAGTTATCAATGCAGGTTCTGTGTGTGTATCTTTCCTTTGAACGTCCACGGGTGGAGGGGAGTGAAGAGGTGGTAGCTCATTTGAAAGCGCCCCATCAGATCTTTTTTGCTTGATATCGTTTACTTGTTTGTTCGATAAGGTTGCTGGACTGTTTCTACGATGAGCAATAGGAGGCAAAGGAACACCAGAAGGCGCACCTCTGGATCCAGAGCGATGATAACTGATGCGTCGTGTTTCCGGTGAAGATTGATCACCTTTGTTGTTAGGATCACTCTTGGAAATAAATTGTTTGGCTCTTGGAGCAAACCTTGATTGTCCAGGACTGCTCATGTATTAATATTTCAATGATGATTACACCAATACTCTCACTTTTTACCCTTCCAAAAAGGAAATGGATAATTTGTTTTTATGCGAGAGAAGTGGTTGATGTACAAGGTCACGCAGTTTCCTTCGGACCCGGTTTTTATGAGTGTCACAAATGTATTATTGGGTGCTCTTGTTGATTGTAACTGGAAATTTTTTCTTTCCTAATTTTATTGTCTTTGGCTTGTGCAAATGTTTCCAGCTTCCTTAATTAATATTTCATGTGTAAGGCGGAGAGGCTATGTGACAAATTTTATGACGGGTTTGACTCCCACAAAAAATATTTAATTCCTATAAATGTCAGTACAATAAATTCTGGCCTGATCATTGCTGGGATTGTATTTTTTACTTAGGCAGAGTCTGAATAATACTTAAATGTTGGGTCATGAAAGGACACGATAAAATATCCCACAAGTTTTAAATTTATATTTATATCCGTATCAAGCCCGTCACAAAAAATGTTACTTAAACTCCAATCTTCGGATTGTTTAAATCAAAAATGCGTAAAAATAAGTAATTAAGGCTCGTCTATTAAATCACATATAATTTGGATCTAAATAAAAAAATACGTTATTTGTTTAGCTCACGAGAACGTTGCTAATTGCAACTTTTTCAAGGAAATTTTATTGTTGCTCAAACCCGCGTGACATAGAGAATAAATTGGTACGCATGTTACGACTCTTATTATATCATAGTTGTTGAAGATTGAGTAACGGTCAAATTCAAACAAATGTACTGCATCTATGTTTGATCAGCAGATCTTCTTTGCAAGGTTAAAAAATACAAATTGAACATGATTCGTGCTATACTGAAAATTGTGTTGTAATTTAAGCAATACGTTTACAGTATAGTTATGTTATGTTATGTTTGCTATTATTTTACGTGTTATATCTAGTGCGCACTACGACGTATACAGAATCTTCACGGCCCGCAACGAAAGAAAAGATTCACTTGGGCCGACATCCGGTTTATAAGCTAGGCT